>ENA-OQAA01000112-OQAA01000112.1-human-gut-metagenome-genome-assembly--contig:-NODE-112-length-57059-cov-6.246188_pt1 | contig 57059 bp, 54 predicted proteins | sample MGYA00242489_ERZ504515 | MGnify/ENA primary metagenome ERZ504515 (study PRJEB26092, sample SAMD00036237) | human gut metagenome | host: Homo sapiens | study: EMG produced TPA metagenomics assembly of... | reverse complement strand
TATGGCACCTAGGAAAACCTCGGTTTCAGAGATTTATACTTCATATTTTGAAGATTTGGATTTTTGTATGGATAGCCGGTTGTCTGTTGCGCAATCGGATGGAGGGCGTGTTACGATGTGGGCTGCCAAAGCTTTGAAGGCTCGTTTTGCTATTGACTAGAGCAAGTGAATTGAATGATAAAGCATTGTATGAACAAGCCTATACTTTGGCAAAAGAAGTGATTGATAATGGCCCTTTTGAGTTATCAAAGGATTTTGCCTCAGTATTTGATATGGAAAATTCTGATGGAAATGGCAATAAGGAAGTGATTTGGTATATTGATTATTCTTCTACCAATCAGTTGTATAATCAGGAAATGGATAATGATATTATTCGTTCAGGGGGTAACCATACTCATTTGATTTTCTGTATGAAGTATGATGATCAGCCCGGTATGGTCAGAAGCATAGAATATGGTCGTCCTTTTAATCACTATATGCCGACGCGTTATTTGCTGGATTGTTATGACGAGAATATAGACCAACGTTTTGAAGTGACTTTCCGTTCGTTATGGAAGGCTAATGGAGGAAAAACCGGAGATAACTACCCTTATATGGTACAAGGGGATACTGCTATATGGATAACAAAAGATGTTGTTCCTCAGGTAAAGCGTCAGTGGGCCAAAGGACGTTATCAGATACTTGATCGGACAGATATTTATCATGAAGATGGTTCTGTAAAAAGTCAGAAACAATGTATGCCTATCTCTAAATTTGAAGACCCTACTCGTGCTACGGTGAACGAGGATCGTGGAACACGGGATGCTTTTATAATCCGTGTGGCAGAAATGTATTTAATTGTGGCGGAAGCAGGAGCAAAAGCCGGCAAGGCGGATGCGTTGGCTTATATGAATATTCTTCGTGCCCAAAGAGCTAAGGCTGGCAAAGAGGAGGCTATGAAAGTTGCTCAAAGTGACATTGAGGATATTGATTTCATATTGGATGAACGTGCTCGGGAATTGGTCGGAGAACAATTGCGTTGGTTTGATTTGAAACGAATGGGAAGTGAAATATTTATCCGTCGGATAAAAGCCGGAAATCCTGATGCCGGTAAAAATGTGAAAGCTTATCATATGTTGCGTCCATTTCCACAAACTTTATTGGACGCCATAACGAATAAAGACGAATTTTTACAAAATGAGGGATATAAATAGGCTTGTAGGAAATAGGGTGAAAAGGTAGTTAGGAAAAATGGCAGCTGTTGGTTCTTATACCAAAGTTGCCGTTTTTTTCTATTTTAACCTTGTATTTTATGTCTAATTGATAATTTATTCTAGGAGGAAATCTACATTTGGTTATCTTTGTACTTTGTTTGGTAAATCGATATAAAATGGAAAACACAATAAAGTTAAAATATATATGGGGCATCTTGTTGTTAGCTCTTCATTTTGTTTTTGTCAAAGGACAACCGATTTGTGTTGCACGTCAATATACTGTTAGAGATGGATTGATTCAAAGTAATCCGGCGCAGATTCTTCAAAGTCATAATGGTTTTATATGGGTTAGTACTTGGAATGGGGTAAGCCGGTTTGATGGACGCGATTTCGAGACTTTTCAGTTTGATTCTCTTTTGAACCAGCACATGCAGCGGCTGGAGAATACGGCCGACGGCAATTTATGGATGATTGCATACGATCGTCATAGCCTGTATTTATATGATATTCATGAAAATAAGCTGATTAATGTTCTGAAACAGTATGAACAACATTTTAATACTCCGTTGCAAATAGAAAATTTGTATCCTTTATCCAAAGGGATTACTTGGGTTACTTTAAATAATGGAGGATGTTTCAGAATTTCAGATAAAGAGTGTACTGTTTCTTCAGGGATTCAGTATATTACAGCTATTGATGATGTGGAACTGGGGAAAGTCAGTAGGGTCTTTGAAGATAAACAGGGAGAGGAATGGGTATTTAGTGACAAGGGAGTTAGCATATTTGGCAAGCGGACCATTAGTTCATATCCCTTTTCTATGTTCGAAACAATGGATAATCTTGTTTTTCTTGCATCACAGAATGGCAGGCTAGCCTATTATGATGTAAATACCATGCAATTCAACATCGTTCCTTTTCAAGAGAAGATTCAGCATATAAACGGAATTAAAGTGTTGAAAGATAATCAGCTGGCTGTTTTGTCTGATAAAGGTTTGTACCTATGCCGTTTCCCTGAACTGGCGATGGAGAAATATGATTTCTCTCTTCCGGGGCATGACGATGCGGCTGTGAGAAAAGTCTATCAGGATTCTAAAGGATTTCTATGGATATTTACCGGATTGCCGGGAATTATCGGCTTGATCCGGAAACCGGAGTGAAACAATATTTGAATACTCCTTCCGGATACATGGCTTCTTCTCCGGAAAATGAACTCTTTATTTATGAAGATCCTAACGGAGTGGTTTGGACTATTCCTTATAAAGGTATATTCAGTTATTATGACGAAAAGAGCCGGGAGTTAAAAGTTTATTTTACACCGGGAAGGAATCATATACCTTATTCTCCTATTATTAAAACAACTTATGTTGACAAACAAAATAATTTGTGGATCAAATCCCAGCGCTCATTTATAAAAATGTTCTTTCCGCCTAGTCCCTATACTTATAGGGAGTTGGACAATTATTTTGATACAAAATCATTTCTGTTTGATAGCGACGAACATTTATGGATTGCAACAAAGAAAGGGATTATACGTATTATGGATTCACAGAAAAACTTGCTGGGTTATTTGTCGCCTGATGGGGAACTGGCTCAAACGGAAACAGTTTTTGCAGAAGGTGGAATCTATGTCATGCTGAAGGATCAGGCGCAGACAATATGGCTTGGCAGTAAGGAAAACGGATTGTTCAGGCTTGTTCCTCGGAATCGTCCTTATCATTATGAGGTATATCATTATATGAATAATCCGTCGGATCCTTATTCCATCAGTGACAATAAAATATCATGCATTGATGAGGATCATAACGGACGTATTTGGATTGGTACTTACGGTGGCGGATTGAATTTGGTTGAGGAAAAGGAAGATGGGGCGATACGTTTTATTCATGCGGAGAATAAATTGTCCGGTTTTCCTATTAATCGTACCAACAGTATTCGTTGTATGGTGGAGGGACCCGGTCATACTATGCTGGTGGGTACTATAGAAGGTTTGATTACTTTTTCTTCTGATTTTTCGGATTACGAAATATTCGTTTTTATCTTAACCTTCCTCGTCCGCAGGCGGCTGACGGGTTGTGTAGTGCTGATGTGATGTCTGTTTTACGAACGACAGATGAAACTATCTATTGTTATTGTTATGGAGGTGGCCTTTGCAAGTTGGTTTCATCAAATTTATTATCTGATGAACTTCGATTCCGGTCGTTCGGCAAAGAGACATCTCCGTTGGCTAGAGCTTGATTGAAGATAAAAATCATAATATATGGATCGGCTCGGAAACGGATATCACTCTGTTTGATGTGCACGATCAGACTTTTGAGTCTTTTGGAGAAACTTTTTTCAATCGTTCTTTTAATTATAGTGAATGTCTTCCGGTTGCAGACAGGCAAGGGGATATCTTAATGGGTACAGAAGGCGGTATGCTTGTCTTTTCTCCGGATAGTATTGTTAAGCAGACTTATGAAGCTCCTATTGTAGTGACAGGTATAAAATATTCGGAGGATAATTTATCTCATGTATTGAGTGATGCGGATTATTTAGAGATTCCTACCCGGCGGAGGAATTTTACCATCTCATTTGCTGCGTTGGATTATACTAATTCCTTGGATATCGAGTATGCTTATAAGTTGGATGATAATCAATGGTATTATATAGGTAAGAAGAACTCGGTTAGTTTTGTAAGTCTTCCGGCAGGAAAATATCAATTTCAGATAAAGGCGACCAATGGGGATGGTATTTGGATGAACTCTGTGAAAACGGTTACTTTACAGGTATTACCCACCTTTTGGGAAACCGGTTGGGCTAAGGCTTTTTATATAGTTGTTGTCTTGGTGATATCTTTAGCTATCGGATATATTTTTTTTCTATATTTACTATTTGAAACATAAGGTAAATATGGAACAAAGATTGGCGGAAATAAAAGTACGTTCTTTTATTGATATCTCACATGAACTACGTACTCCTTTAACCCTTATATCCGGTCCGGTATCCGAAGTGTTGTCCCAGGAGCCTTTGACTTCCCGGACCCGGCATCATCTTCAATTGGTGCAGAAAAATATCAATCGTATGTTATTGCTCATTAATCAAGTATTGGATTTCAGAAAGATACAGAATAAAAAAATGGGCTTGACTATTGAATACCGGGATATCATTATCATGCTTCATAATATAATGGATAATTTCCGATTGTTGTCTGAAGAGAAAAATATAAATTTTTCTCTTCAGACAACGTTGCCTTCTGTTTTTTTGTGGATAGATAGTGATAAGTTCGAGAAAATTATCTTTAACTTGCTTTCCAATGCCTTTAAGTATACACCGGATAACAAGTCGATTACCTTGATTGTGATGGAAAGCGGACAGTTTGTTTCGATTGCCGTAAAAGATGAAGGTATTGGCATTCCCAAAGATAAAGTGCCATCCATATTTGAACGTTTCACTACAGTGTCCAAGGAAAATGACATGCAGCCTTCATCGGGTATAGGGCTTTCGCTGGTGAATGAGTTGGTTAAAATGCTGCATGGGGAAATTCAGGTCGAAAGTGAAGTAAAGAAAGGAAGTGTATTCAAACTGGTTTTGCATAAGGGAAAGGAAATATATGCTCAGGATAAAAATGTTGAATATATATTGAACGACACTTCGGAAGAACAGGAAACGGTCTTGGCGGAACCGGAACAAAATGATGAAATATCTTTGCCGGACATGCTCCGGCAACAAAAGAAACTTTAGTAAAAGTGATGGTAGTGGAGGATAATGCTGAGTTGCGTCAATTTATATGTGAAATATTGTCGGGTACTTACCGTGTTGTTGGAGTTGCCGATGGAGTGATGGCATTGGAAGAGATAGAAGAGGAAGTTCCGGATTTTATTATTACAGATATTATGATGCCGCGTATGGATGGTATTGAATTGATAAGGCACATCAAGGAGAATGTCAATACTTGTGATATCCCTATTATTATCCTTTCTGCAAAATCGTCTGTTGAGGATCGTATTCAAGGTTTACAATTAGGGATTGATGATTATATACCTAAACCTTTCAGCAGCGATTATTTAAAATCGAGAATTGAGAACTTGATCAGGCAAAGAAAAGTGCTTCAGTCGGCTTTTTTGTCAAAATATGGTGCTCAGCCGAAGAAAGAACCTTTAGAAGCCATCGCTTATCCTGTGTCGCAAATTGTTCCTTTGGATGAGCTGTTTATGCAGAAGCTGGTAGGGTTTATGGAAGAGAATTACAGTAATCCGGGACTGCGGGTTAATGATCTGGCAGAGTTCATGAATATGAGCCGTTCTGTATTCAATCGGAAAGTGAATGGTATCATGGGGATTTCTCCGATAGATATATAAAGAATTATAGGTTGAATAAAGCGAAAAGTTTTATACAAAGTGGTATGTCTTTCTCTGAGGTTGCTTTTGCCGTCGGCTTCTCTGATCCCGGTTACTTTGGCAAGGCGTTTAAAAAAGCATTTAATCAGACTTTGACTGAGTATAAAAATAATAACTAAGTTCCGTTTTGTGCTGTTTATGAAGGTAAATAGCAAGAAAATACCTTATTGATGTAAGATTTTACCTTTGGTTCTCAAGGGTAAATCTATCTTTGTGCTCATTGACACAGTATGAAAATGTTCCGGAAAACTTTTATGAATATAATTTTTTAAACATGATAGGATGAGTACGAAATTTTATGTAATAGCTGTTTGGACGCTGTTAAGTTTTGTGGTAAAAGTAAATGCACAAGACAAAGTGGAATGTTGGGACCGGTTTGAGTTGAGTTTTAAACAGGTGACCAAAGGGAATCCTTTTAATACACGTCTTTCCGCTACTTTCATTTGTGGAAAGGAAAAGAAAACGGTGGAAGGATTTTATGATGGTGAGAATACTTATAGAATACGGTTTATGCCTGCTGTCGCCGGGGAATGGAGGTATGTTACATCTTCCAGTATAGGAGCTATGAATGGTCGGAAAGGTACATTCACAGTGGTACCCGCCGGAAAAGATAATCATGGCATGGTGTTGGTGGACGGAGAACATAATTTTAAATATGCGGACGGTACCCGTTATTATCCGATGGGTACGACGGCCTATGCATGGACACATATGAAGGAAACGACTCAGGAGGCTACTTTGAAATCGTTTGGTAAAGCCGGTTTTAATAAGGTAAGGATGTGTGTGTTTCCTAAAAACTATTTTTTAGTGAAAGACGAGCCCGCGCTTTATCCTTTTGAAATGGAGAAGACGATAAAAGATAAGGAAGGAAATGAAAGGAAAGAATGGGACTTTGACAGATTTGACCCGGCTTTTTTTCAGCATTTGGAGAAACGGATAGACCAACTGAACCGTTTGGGGATTGAGGCGGATTTGATCCTTTTCCATCCTTATGATAAAGGAAGATGGGGCTTTGATGCTATGTCGAATGAGGTGAATGTACGTTATATTAAATATATTACTGCGCGTTTGGCTTCTTTTAGAAATGTATGGTGGTCTATGGCAAACGAGTGGGATTATGTAAAAGCGAAAACTGTGGACGATTGGAAGCTGTTGACGAAAACAGTGGTTGAGAATGATCCTTATCGCCATTTATGTTCTATTCATGGAGCGACGGCTACTTATTTTGATTATTGGATGCCTGAATTTACCCATGTCAGCATACAAGATGAGGCACCGGTACTGAGTTCTACCGCTTCTGCTACTTTAAGAAAAATTTATCGCAAACCGGTTATATGTGATGAGGTTGGGTATGAAGGGAATCTACCTTATCGTTGGGGAAGGTTAAGTCCGCAGCAGATGACTTACTTTATTTTGAATGGTTTGTTGGGTGGGATTTATGTCACTCACGGTGAATGTTATCAGCAGGGGAACGAACCTATCTTTTGGGCGCAAGGGGGATCTTTAAAAGGTGAAAGCTGGAAACGTGTGAAATTTTTGAGAACGATTCTTGAAGCTGCTCCCTATCCGTTGGAGATGGCAGATATCAGTCGTGACTTGGTTACTTCTACTGCTGGACCAGACTATTATCTGGTCAATATGGGAAAAGATGTGAAAGGTTTCTGGACTTTTAATCTGCCGGTAAAAAATGCAGATTATAACAAATTGCAAAAGAATAAACGGTTTAAAGTAGAGATTATTGATGTGTGGGCCATGACTGTCACGGAATATCCTGTGATATTTGAAACAACAGAGGAATTGGATTATCGTGTTTTTGATATACATCATCGGGGAGTAAGAATTCCGGATACTCCTTATATTGTTCTTAGAATAACAGAGGTGAAATGATGGGATAAGCCTTCTGACGGGAGATGATTGATTTTTTTTATCATAAAAAAGGCTAATAGTTTTCGATTCTTTTTGTTTTAGCTTAAATTTGCGGTATAATTAACTCCCTAGATACACTAAAATGTTAAATACAGTAGAAGAAGGATTGGAAGATATTCGCCAGGGCAAAGTATTGATCGTTGTTGATGACGAAGATCGTGAAAACGAAGGCGATTTTATCGTTTCAGGAGAAAAGATTACTCCTGAAATTGTAAATTTTATGATTACTCATGCAGAGGGTTGTTATGTGCTCCTCTGCCACGTTCACGTTGTGAAGAACTTGGTCTGGCTCCGATGGCAGAAGAAAACACTTCATTGCTAGGTACACCGTTTACTATGTCGGTAGATTTAAGAGGGTATGGCTGTACTACGGGAGTTTCTGCTTTCGACCGTTCGTCAACAATAAAAGCTTTGGTGGCAGGAAATCTGAATCCTTCCGAGTTTGCTCGTCCGGGGCATGTGTTCCCCCTTTACGGTGCGGAAAATGGAGTATTGGAACGTAATGGACATACCGAAGCTACACTGGATATGACAAGAATGGCAGGTTTGAAACCCGGAGGAGCTCTTGTTGAAATTTTGAATGAAGATGGTACAATGGCGCGTCTTCCCCAACTAGGTGAGATTGCAGCAAAATTCGGTTTGAAAATTGTTTCCATTAAGGATATTCAGGAATATCGTAAAAAACATAACCTCTAAATCTAATAAATATGGCACTCAATCAAAGAAGAGTAAAGATATTGCATCTGATTCGTGAAGACGGACATGCAAAAGTTCAGGACCTTAGTAAAATTTTCAATGTGACGGATGTAACGATCCGTCAGGATTTGGAAGCCTTGGAACAAATGGGGTATATCCAAAGAGAGCATGGAGGTGCGTTTCTGAAAGGAGTAGGGTCGTTTGCCAAGACCGGACAATTGTTCAATCAGACTCATTTGGAGGAAAAGAAAGAAATTGCTCAGAAAGCTATTCAGTTTATTCAGGAGGGGGACAGTATAATTCTTGATTCCGGTTCTACAACTACAGAGATCGCAAAGCTTTTAATGAATTATAAGACCTGACAGTCATTACTAATGCTTTGAATATAGCTTTGATTTTAGGTGAGAATCATGGTATTAATCTAATTGTTACCGGAGGTGAGTTCAAGGCTCCTACACTTTCTTTGACAGGAAAAATGGCGGCCGATTCATTTAAAGATATACGCGCTAATAAATTGTTTCTAGCTACAGCTGGTATTTCTTCGGATATGAAACTGACTTATCCTAGTCTAAGTGATTTGGTCGTGAAATCTGCTATGATAGAATCTGCCAGTAAAGTGTATCTGGTGGCTGATTGTTCAAAAATAGGTGTCAGTGCTTTTGCTAGTTTAGGCTCGGTTTCATTAGCAAATGCTATTATTACAGATAGTACTATAACCGAGGAGGATTTTGAAAGATTAAAAGAATTGGAGGTCGAAGTAATCTGATTCTTACTGAAATAAAGGTAATATGGGTGATTGAGAATGTTGGAAAATACATTCTTGATCACCTTTTTTATCAACTCTGATTTTTGCTTCCCTATTTGTCCTTATTGTTTGCTTCTTTTTTTATAACTGTTCTGCTGGGTACAAAAGAGACGATCGAAGAGTCTTATTTATATAGAGATATAACCTTGTTGACAGAATAAATTAATTGTTCCGGTTTATAGGTTATATGGAAATATATTGTTAATATAATCAAATTGAATTTCATTTTCTTTCGTTTAATGTTGGATAATTCCGGTTGAATTCCGTTATTTGCGAAAGAATAAGAAAGTAAATGATAATAATATGCAAGTTGAAACGTTAGAATTACAATCGGAAAAGAATCGGAAACGATTGGTTGAGATTGTGTATAAAGCAAAAGCAGGGCACATTGGAGGTGATCTATCGTGTCTTAACGTGCTTACAGCACTTTATTTTGATATAATGCGTGTTTGGCCGGATAAACCAAAGGAAACGAAAAGAGATCGTTTTGTAATGAGTAAGGGACACTGTGTGGAGGCTTTATATGTTACTCTTGAGGCAAAAGGCTTTATTTCTCATGAGATAACCGATACTTTAGGTGAGTTCGGGTCTATTTTGTCCGGTCATCCTACTATAGAGGTACCGGGTATTGAAGTAAATACGGGAGCTTTAGGGCATGGCTTGTCTGTAGGCGTTGGAATGGCGATTGCTGCCAAAATGGATAAAGCTGATTATAAAACGTATGTACTGATGGGAGATGGTGAGCAAGGGGAAGGTTCGATATATGAAGCTGCTATGGCAGGAAACCAATATAAATTGGATAATCTGGTAGCCATTATTGACCGTAATCGTTTGCAGATCAGCGGTACAACCGAGGAGGTCATGTCATTGGAGAGTATGCGTGACCGCTGGACTGCTTTCGGCTGGGATGTGTTGGAAATGAATGGGGATGAAATGGAAGATATCATCCGGACTTTCCATTCTATTGATTATACGAATAAAAAGCCTCATTTGCTTATCTCCCATACTACAAAAGGGAAAGGAGTATCTTATATGGAAGGCATTGCAAAATGGCATCATGGCGTGCCTACAGCCGAACAATATGAAGAGGCTGTTCGTGAGATATCCGAAAGAATTGAAAAACTAGAAAAAGAAAACAATGGCAAATAATATAATAGCGTGCAGAAAGAGCTTACAGATACATTGCTGGAGTTGGCTCGTCAGGATAAAGATATTGTGGCGGTTACAACAGACGCCAGGGGTTCTGTTACTTTGGGAGATTTTGCAAAAGAATTACCCGCACAGTTTGTAGAATGTGGAATAGCCGAACAGGATGCGGTAGGAATTTCAGCAGGTTTGTCACATAGCGGAAAAAAAGTGTTTGTATGTGGCCCGGCTTGCTTCTATGTGGCCCGTAGCTTGGAACAGGTGAAAGTTGATTTGGCTTACAGTCAGAATAATGTGAAGATATTGGGAGTGAGTGGTGGTGTCGCATACGGTGCTTTAGGGGCTACTCATCATAGTCTGCATGATATTGCCGTATTAAGAACTTTTCCGGGAATGAATATCGTTCTCCCCTGTGATGCCCGTCAGACACGTAAGTTGGTCAAGCTATTGGTCGATTATCCCGAACCGGTGTATGTACGTGTAGGAAGAGCTGCTGTTCCCGATGTGTATGAGAATGATGATTTTGATTTTGTTCTGGGAAAAGCTAATATGCTGCTGGATGGTACGGACCTGACCATCATTGCCGCCGGAGAAACGGTTTATCATGCTTATCAAGCTGGTTTGATGTTACAGGAGAAAGGCATTAAGGCACGTGTGTTGGATATGTCTTCCATAAAGCCTGTTGATGTGGAAGCTATCAAGAAAGCGGCAGAAGAAACCGGAAGAATTATCACTGTGGAAGAGCATAGTCAGTTTGGTGGTTTGGGAGCTATTGTGGTTGAGACGCTTTCTGAAAATCCGGTTCCGGTACGTATTATCGGTATTCCCGATGAAAATGTAGTTCATGGAAATTCTCATGAAATCTTTGCTCATTATGGGTTGGATAAAGAAGGAATCTGTAAGGCTGCTCTTGAATTCATGAAAAAATAAACATGTCCTTTTAAAATCTAATAGTATGATTAGCAAAATAATTACCATAGACCAAAGTACTTCGGCGACAAAAGCTATGCTGTTCTCTGAAAGTTGCGAATTGTTGCATCGGGTCAATATAGAGCATCAGCAATTCTATCCGCAACTAGGATGGGTGGAACACGATGCCGAAGAAATTTATAAAAATACCATAGAAGCTATACATTGTTTGCTAGAGAAGGAGGAAGTGAATGGGAAAGACATTTCTTATTCTCTTGCCATCACAAATCAGCGTGAAACGGTAGTTGTTTGGAATAAGCGGACTGGTAAACCTGTTTATCACGCCGTGGTATGGCAATGCCAGCGAGGGGCAGCTATCTGCAAGGAACTGAAAGATAAGGGATACAGCGAACTGGTACAACGAAAGACCGGATTGCTTATCGATCCTTATTTTTCTGCCAGTGGTGCTAAGTGGATATTGGATAACGTGGAAAATGCACGTGAACTGGCAGAAAAGGGCGATTTGTTGATGGGCACTATTGATTCCTGGTTGATTTGGAAACTGACCGAAGGCAGGAATCATCTGACTGATTATACGAATGCGTCGCGTACCATGCTTTTTAATATTCATACTTTAGACTGGGATGAAGAGTTGTTGGAACTCTTCACTATCCCCCGGAGTATGATGCCGGAAGCTTTGCCCTGTGATGCTATTTTTGGAGAAACAACGATAGAGGGTTTGTTCAAATCTCCGATACAAATAGCAGGTGTTTAGGTGATTCCCATGGAGCATTAACCGGTCAGATGTGTTTTGAGGCAGGTATGGGGAAGGTGACATACGGAACAGGATCATCTGTTATGGTTAACATTGGAGAAGAGGCTGTTACTGCTCCTGAAGGGCTGGTCACGTCCGTTGGATTCTCGGCTTTAGGCAAAGTGTATTATGCTTTCGAAGGAAATATCCATTGTACCGGAGCCACTATCAAGTGGATGGTGGAGAAATTGGGATTGGTGGATTCGTTCAATCAAATTGAAACCTTAGCGACTTCGGTTAAAAACAATGATGGAGTCTATCTGGTTCCGGCTTTTACCGGATTGGGAGCTCCTTGGTGGAAACCGGATGCCAAAGCTGCCATCTGGGGAATGACACTGAATGCAGGCAAGGCACATGTGCTGCGTGCGGGATTGGAATCTATCGCTTATCAAGTGAAGGATTTGATAGACATGATGACACGGCAGGCAGGTATCGAATTGAAAGCCCTTCGTGTTGACGGAGGCCCCACGAAGAATCAGTTCCTGATGCAATTTCAGGCTGATATGTTGCAGGCTGTCATTAACCGTTCGGAAATAGAAGAAGCTTCTGCATTAGGGGCTGTTGTCATGAATGGCTTTGCCCGTAAGAAATGGACTAGTTTCCAAGAAGCTGCTGCCATGCGTACCATTGATAATTGCATTACTCCCTGTATGGAGGAAAAGGAACTTCAATCCTTGTATAGCGGATGGCGTGAAGCTGTCAAAAAAGTAATAGGACAGAATAACTAACTGAATATATCGTAACTTTTAATACCATTAGAAATGAAAAACAAGAAGAAAATGTGTTTTGGTGTTATCATTGGAACACGCGCTTATTTTAACTCGGAATTAGCAAAAGACGTTCGCAAACAATTGCTGGAAACACTGACAAAGGAAGGGTATGACTATGTCATTCTTCCCGAAGACGCTACGCCGACAGGCAGTAGCAGTATCGAAACAAGAGAAGATGGCTTGAAGTGTGCTAAATTGTTCCGTGAGAATCGGGAACGTATAGATGGAATCATTGTTTCACTGCCCAATTTCGGTTTTGAAATCGGTATCATCAATGCCATCAGTGTGGCCGATCTGAATGTGCCTGTTTTGGTTCAGGCATGTGATGACGAGAATGATAAAGTTGATTTGGATAGCCGTCGTGACGCATTCTGTGGTAAGATTTCCGTATGCAATAACTTGTATCAGTACGGCATTCCTTTTACTGATACCACCCTTCATACTTACTCTATTTATTCTGATTTGCTGGCTGCCGATATCAATAAATTTGCAGCTATCTGCCGTGTAGTTAATGGTCTTCGTCATGCTCGTATCGGTGCTATCGGTACTCGTCCCGCAGGATTCCAGACGGTTCGTGCCAGTGAGAAGCTGTTGCAGGCATCGGGTATTACAGTCATTCCGGTAGACCTTTCCGAGATTTTGGCTGCTGCCCATAAGATTGAGGATACCGATGAGGTATTGCAGGCCAAACTGAAAGAAATCAGACAGTATGCTGTTGTTCCTGAACAATACAGTGATAAGCTGGTTTTGCAGGCTAAATTTGGTGTGGCCGTAGAAAAATGGATGGAGGCCAATGAAATTGATGCTGTAGCTATCCAGTGTTGGGACTCTTTGGAACAAAACTACGGTTGTGCGGCTTGTGTGACTATGAGTATGTTGAGTGAGAAACTAATTCCTGCTGCCTGTGAAGTGGATATTGCCGGTGCAGTATCTATGTATGCGTTGACTTTGGCTTCCGGGCGTCCGTCGGCGTTGCTTGACTGGAACAATAACTTTGCCGAAGATCGTAACAAGTGTGTATGTACACATTGTGGTAACTTCCCTAAATCTTTCGTCATGAATGATCTTAAACTGGGAACCTTGGGTGTATTGGGTAGAACCTTGGGTAAAGTACACACTTTCGGTGCCGTTTACGGTAAAGTAAAACAGGGTGATTTTACATTCTTCCGTATCTCGACAGATGATACGAAGGGTTGTATCAAGTCTTATTTGGGTAAAGGTGACCTGACTGATGATCCATACGGAATGGATGGTTGTATAGCAGTAACCAAGGTGGATAATCTGCAGCCGCTTATGAAATATATCTGTAAGAATGGATTCGAACATCACGTGGCTATGTGCCGTGGCAATGTGAAAGATATTCTGGCAGAAGCTATTGAAACTTATCTGAACTGGAATATCTATATTCACGAATAATATCAATAAAATATGATATTAGTAGATAATTACTTTTTGGCAATCCTCTGCTGTGTCATTTGCTGTGCCTGTTGGGGTTCCTGGGCAAATACACAGAAGATGGTTGCTGCCAAGCAATGGAGCTTTGAACTGTTTTATTGGGATTTGACCGTCGGTTTGTTCCTTACAGCTTTATTGGGGGCGGTGACTTTAGGAAGTATGGGAAGTGAAGGCCGTACCTTTTTTCAGGATTTGGCAGTCATAGACTGGTCTAGCATTCAATATGCATTCTTGGGCGGTGTTGTATGGAATTTCGGCAATATATTTCTTACAGCAGCCATTGCTGTAGCCGGAATGTCAGTAGGTTTTCCTATCGGTGGAGGCTTGGCCTGGATTGGAGGTATTGTATTCAATTATTTATTAATCTCTTTGGCCGGTCAGACCTATCAGGGAAATCAGTTTTTACTATGGAGTGGTGTGTTAGTCATCATTATCGCTATCTTGATTTGCGGAAAAGCATATGGAAAGTTATCATCCGGTAAAGCTTCCACACCCAAGAAAGGTATCTTGTTGGCTATTATGGCAGGTATTGCTATCATGTTCTTTTATGGATTGGTTGTAAAATCCCTGGATCCGCAGTATGTGGCCGGTGGAACCGGAACATTGACTCCTTATACAGGTGTGTTCTTCTTTGCGGTAGGTATATTGGTTAGTACACCGATATTTAATACATTCGCCATGAAACATCCCGTGGAAGGCAGGGTAGTGACCATGAAAGATTACTTTGCCGGTGATGCAAAGACCCATCTCACAGGGATGCTGGGAGGTTTTATATGGATGGGTGGCATGGTGATTAGTTTTATGGGTGCCGGAGCAGCCAATCCGGCTATCTCATATGCCTTAGCAACGCGGCCCCTGTGGTGGCCATGATATGGGGAGTCTTTGTCTGGAAGGAGTTTAAAGATGCTCCGAAAGGAACTGATAAACTGATTGTGGCTATGTTTGCTTTGTTTATTATCGGCTTAATAAGCATAACTTTGTCGAATTGAAATTTGAATGAAGAGAAACTATAAAATAGGGCTTGTAATGAAGTCGTTACAAGCCGATTTTTTCAAAGTGATGAAAGAGGGGGCTATTCAGTATGCGGCCCCTCTTCCGTTTTTGGATTTGATTTGTGTGGGAACGGCTACACAGACAGAGGTAAAGGAACAGATTGACTTGATGTATTCTTTGATTCATCAGCAAGTCGATGCCATCGTATTGGTGCCTATAGACTCAAAGGCTTTGGTTCAGCCTGCAGTAGAGGCTGTCAGGAAAGGAATTCCGGTAATTAATATTGATATTCAGCTGGATGCTCAGCTATTGGAGCAGGCAGGAGTAGAAGTGGCTTTTGTGGGACCGGATAATTTTGCGGCTGCGTATGAAGTGGGTAAATTATTGGGTAAGAAGTTGCGGAATGAAGATAAAGTTGCTATTATTGAAGGATTGGCGGCAGCGATAATGCGCAGCAGCGTAAAAGAGGTTTCATCAAAGCGATAGAAGAAAAAGGGTTAAGATTGGTGGCGTCCGAACCAGCGACTGGGAAACGGAGAAAGCCGCCGAAGTCTTTCAGGCTATGTGGATGCGGTATCCTGATTTGAAAGCTGTATATTGCAGCAATGATGCGATGGCGTTGGGGGTTCTTCAGCAAATGCAAGAAAAAAAATGCTATTTGCCGGTAGTGGGTTTTGATAATGATGCGGTAATGAAAGAATTTCTTTCTACAGGAAAACTGGTTGCTACAGCTGACATTTTCAGTTCACAAATGGCTGTCCGAGGGATTGAGTTCGCTTTGGATGTACTGGAAGGAAGAATAGAGAATAGAGGGGTTCATTCTACTGCCTATGAAATTATAAAACAATGAGTTTATATTGGGAAACGGCCTATACTGAGATATGCACCCAAAGCACCGGCTGTTTAACTTCTTAATATGACTGACAATGAGCAATATTAAGAAGTATTCTTTTTACGAATGAAATATTTTGCGTAATTCTGGAAAACTTCTGTTAGTGCCTTATACAAAGGACTTTGGGAGAATTACCCGTATTTGAGGTAATGACTTGGCAACTGTACTATTTGCAATGCTTTGTCTTGATTTGCGTTTTAAGCAACTCATTTCATATGCAAAAGTACTTCTTTTTCTCGAAACATCCAATAAAATTTAGTATCTTTGCAAATTGATTTGTATATGGCGTATTTGAAATACATATAAAAAAGAACAAGAAAATGGCAAATATAATATCTCTATTCTCAGGCTGTGGTGGATTGGATTTAGGTTTCGAGCAGGTTGGGGATTATACTACTGTGTGGGCAAATGATTTTAAGCATGAAGCTTGTGTGACTTTTAGAAATCATTTTGGGGATATTATAATTGAAGGGGATATAGAACAAATTGACCCATATAATAATCCTACTATACCAGACTGTGATTTGATCTTAGGTGGATTCCCATGCCAAGACTTTAGTATTATATGGAAACAGCCGGGTTTGAATGGAGAACGTGGTAATTTATACAAGAGTTTTTTGCGTTTTGTGGATGCAAAGAAACCAAAGGCATTTGTTGCCGAAAATGTCAAGGGCATTTTAACTGCGAATAAGAAAAAAGCAATAGAGCAAATAATTAAAGACTTTCAAGATATTGAGCCTGGTTATATAGTAAAGCCACGTCTTTATAATTTTGCAGAATATGGAGTTCCAGAATACAGAGAACGTGTCTTAATTGTCGGCATTAGAGTTGATACGGGATTTAATTTTGAGCATCCAAAGCCTACTCATGGAACAACGGAAGGACTAAAACCATTAGTAACTGTAGGGGATGCTTTTAAGGGCGTTGAAGATGTTGATGCAAATAATGAACCTATTCGTTGTACAGAAAGGACAAAAAAGATTATCAGTCTAATTTCCGAAGGTGGTAATTTTACTGACATACCACAAGATAGCCCATACTATGTAAAAGGCATGATTAGCCATGTTTATAGGCGCGTGCATTTGGGAGAACCATCAAAAACTATAATTGCTGCTGGTGGCGGGGGAACTTGGGGATATCATTATCCAGAGAACAGACCACTAACCAATAGAGAACGCGCAAGAATACAGTCATTTCCTGATGACTTTGTTTTTTATGGAAACACAACTGAGGTTCGTAGACAAATAGGAAATGCAGTACCTCCTGTTGGCGTTCATGCAATAGCAGAAGCTCTTAAACCTCTTTTTTTAGGGGAATATGAAAGGGTTGATTTAGAGAGAGAATTAGAAACTTTGAGAAATATGTCATTCAGTGAAAGATACCAATTAATACTACAATAGTGATGGACTTACTTTTAACTAAAAATCCTATCATTAATTCGTTACATGCTAATTGTATTAATGATTATACCTCAAAATATTTTGAGACTGCTACTCAATTGAATATAGCAACAGGTTTCATATCCAATGAATCCATTGCCGAATTAAGGCGATTGATTGAATATAGAAAACACACATTGAATCTGTCGTTATTTATTGGTATGAATTACATTGATGGTTTTACCAAATTGCAATATGATGCAGTTAAAGAACTTGGAGAAAAGCTAATAAAGAATGACTTGGGTAATGTGTATGTTTCCCCTAAAGCAATGTTTCATGGTAAAATGTATTCATTCTTAAAAGATGGTGAATGTTTAGGTGCTTTTGTTGGTTCGTCAAATTTGGGCAGTTTTATTGGAACATCTCAAAATCTAATAGAATCAGACGTGTTTTTTGAGGCTGACAGTGGTATGGGCATTCATAACAGAATAATAGAGATAACCAACATTTTAGGAGAATCAATATCTGATGCTAAACCAATAGAAAATTTTAAAGAACCTACAACTGCACTATTGGATGGTTTTGAGTATGTAGAAAAATTGAATAGAGAAGAAACAGCACAGTGCCTATTGAAAGGCTCTCAGAATGTAGTGAGAATTCCTTTGAAAACTGAAGATAAATCCAATCTTAACGCATATTTTGGAGCAGGAAAGTGAAGGTAGATTCAGTAGAAGAGATTATTATGAAGTTGAAATAATTATTAGCACTAAGATTCCAAATCGCTCGCTTCTGCCAAATAAAGAAGATGGAAATTTCACCGTTATAACAAATGATGGTTATAAATTTGAATGTGCTCGTCAAGGAGATTATGGAAAAAATTTCCGCTCTGCTCACGATTTGAAAATATTGGGTCGATGGATAAAAGGACAAATGGAGAATGCTGGTGCTCTCAAATTAGGAGATAAGGTAACAGAAGAAACTTTAAGAAAGTTCGGTAAAAGTTCTTTGGTCCTAACTCAATCTGTAGATAAAGATTTTTGGATTTTAACTCTTGAGTAAAATATGACTTATCTCGAAACATATACAAGTTCTCTGAATAATTCATCGCTATCAGATTCTATTACGACTACAGCCAAATCTGTTGTAAGTAATATAGAAAGCAGATTCGATTTTACAGAGCCTTAACTGGATTGTTATTGGGTAATGTACAAAGTGGAAAAACAGGTCAAATGTTGGGTGTAATTTCTCATTTAGCAGATAAAGGTTATCGTATATTTCTACTTCTGACAACAGATAATATTGATTTGCAGAGACAAACGTATAATAGAGTAAAGAGTGCTTTGACATCATTTACTGTACTATCAGAAAGTGATGTTGTATTATTTAATCCACATAATCTCATTAAGCCAATAGTCATTGTCCTTAAAAAGAACGCAAGTGTATTACGGAAATGGGGGAATCTATTAATGACATATCAACTTAATACAGGATTGTGTTTAACAATATTTGATGATGAAGCAGATGCGGCAAGTTTAAATACTTTAGTAAACAGAAACAGAACAAGTACCATAAATAAACATTTGCAAAAAATAAAAGACACCGCTTCGTCTTCACTCTATTTAGAAGTTACAGCTACGCCACAATCAATTATATTACAAACTGTAATGTCTGGTTGGAAACCTGCATTCATTAATTATTTTAAACCTGGCAAAGATTATTTGGGTGGAAATTTCTTTTACTCAAATCCGACCTCGTATTGCATAAGATTCACATCTGAGAATGAATTAGACGAAATTAGCGAAGATGGGGATATTTTATGTCCAGAAGGCTTGAGAAAAGGTATAGTTTCTTTCTTAGTCGTATGTGCGTATAAGAAAATCAAAGGTGAAACTAATTGCAACTTTATGATTCATCCTAGTGTACGAATATCCATTCATAAGAAATTTGTGGAATGCGTGCAAGAGTATTTGAATTTATTACAACAATCTACCTCTGATAAGGGATTCCTTGAGCTGTTAAAAGAAACATGGACTGATTTACAACAAACAAAACCAGATTTACCACATTATGACGATATATATGAGCAAATTGTTGAGATTTTAGATAATACGCTGATTTGTGTCATCCCTCTCAACTCTAAAAGTTTTATCTGTAGAGATTCTAACAATCCGGACGCATTAGATTTATCAAAAGGATTCAATATCGTTGTTGGAGGTAACACTTTAGGACGTGGAATCACATTTCCTCATTTACAGACCGTGTATTATTGTCGTTCATCAAAATGCCACAAGCTGATACATTTTGGCAGCATTCGAGAATTTTTGGGTATGATAGAGAAAAAGAATTAGTTAGAATTTATATACCAAGAACATTACATTCTTTATTTGTTTCATTGAATGAAGCTAATGAAATTCTAATCAAGCAAATAGAAAACGGGATAGAAAACATACAAGTTATTTATCCAAATGGAATAAAGCCTACAAGAAAGAATGTACTTGATAACCAGTATTTAAACATGATAGTGGGAGGTGCTAATATGTTTGCTAACAATCCCATATCTCAATACACTAAAGATATTGATAGTATAGTGGAGCAATATATTAACACAGAATATTCAGATGTTTCAGCAGAAATACTAATCAAAATATTAAAACTGACAGGCAGTTCAGTGCATTCGGATTTTGATAGCAACAAATATATTGCTTGTATCAAAGCCCTTCAAGAAAAACGACCAACGATAAAGTATCGTCTAATTGTTAGAACTAATCGTGACATAAGTAAAGGTACAGGAACTTTGTTATCCCCTACTGACAGACGGTTAGGAGATAGCTTTAAAAACGATATAGCATTGACTATTTATCGTGTAAATGGTTCTACTGATAAAGGATGGGATGGTTCTCCTCTTTGGATTCCTAATATAAAATTTCCAGACGGTATATGTTTTTATAACATTGATGAGTAATAACTTTTAGAAAAATCGCCCTTGCAATATATACTATGGTAAGGGCGATTTTATTATACCTGATTTACAGTTTAATACTCCGATTTTGTTTTCTTTTTGGCACGCTCAGAGCTTCCATAAACACTTCTTTCTTTCGTCTGAACCAATTGATGTGTGAAACACCGTCTATGTTGAGTTCAAATCTTCCCTCTGTGTCCTGTTTGAGAGAGCAAACCGCACCGTTTGCTTTGAAGTGTTGGTTAAACTCACGAGAATATAGTTCACCTTTTATTCCGACCTCCTTGAACTCGCACAGTCTTCTGATTATTCCGTCATTGAAGCCCAAACGTTCACGTAGGAAATTTATCACGGGCATCAGTTTCTCCACATACGGAAAGTAGCGTCTGACAAAATCCGTAAACTCCGACAGCTTACGGTGCTGCTGCTCGTAAGCGTTTCTTATCTCCTGTATCTGTTCGGCTTGTTGCCGTTCCCGTTGTCGGCTTCGTCTTCAAGTTCAAGGATGCGGTCTTGCAAGTCCTCGTTCCTGCGTTCCAACGATTTCATTCTTCCACTTCCGAAAAGAGAACCCACACTGCTTGCAAGGGCGGTTGCCGTATCGGTGGCTGCGCTTTTGAGCTTGTCGGTGCGGATTTCCGCTTTTACCTGTTTCAGTTCCTCCTGCGCCTCGGCTTTCTTCTCCTGCAACAGTCTGGTTTCGGTTTTAAGGGTTTCATTTTTCTTTTTCAAGTCCCGATAATACTGCATGGTGGTAGTGTGTCGTGCTTCCGACCCCCGTACCCCACGTTGCAATCCGTATTTTGCCATAACCCTTGCGTAATTGTCGTGGTAGGCAATCAAGGTCTGACGGTTGAACAGGTCATCGGCACACAAGCGGACAGAAGTTTTTTTCTTGCGGTACTTGCGCTTACCGTCCTCCTGCTCTTTTCGGGCTTTACGTCTTTCGCCCGTCACGATTGGGACAACGGCTGCATGGATATGCGGTGTCTTCTCATCCATGTGCAGATGTGCGGCAACCACATTGTCTCTGCCGAATGTGGCTTGCAGCCATTGTATGCTGTCGCTGCACCACTCATCGAGTCTCCCGTTATCCTGTATGTTTATCATGTCCTCATGCGTACCCGATAAAACCACACGAACAACACGGACTTGGTCATGTGTGATTTTCCGTTTGATGCCTGTCGTGTTTAACCGATGGGCAATCGCTTCATCCCTGCCGTGAACGCCATCGGGGTATTCGACAAGTGTCCTGTTCAGATGTGTTCTTGTCGGGTCTGCGTTTTTAGGCATTATCTTTCTCTCTATATGGTCGGACTGCGTGGTGTCCGATGTACCTTTTGCTTTCTTTATGTCCAGTGAAAAATATCCCATATCATTTTGATTTTTGCGGTTATTGTTATGTTTCTTCTTTCTGCCTGTGGCATTGGCTCACAGGGTTTCCAAAGGGATTTCCCTTTGGCTCGATAGGGTGTTTTTAGCGTTACGGAGTAATGCGTGAAGAAAACGCCCTATTGAGCTATGGTATTTCTGTCTAAATACCCATGGAATAGCAAGCATATATATTATAGACGGAATCCCCCTTTCTTTTTCGGTGGCTGCATCATTCGTCTTGCGGATTGGACTTGCCGCTCCTGCTTCATCGGCTCTGCCGATTGGGACAAGGACTTGCCGCACAGATAGTCGTTCAAGTCGTTATACTCACGATAGTACAGCGACTTGTCAAGCAACCGTTCACCGAACTTTGCCTGCAGGTGCTTACAAGCATTCCGTCCTGCCGTATCGTTGTCAAGGAAACAGCCGATTCGGGGATAGGTTGCCAACAGGTTTTCCGCTTTCGCAAGATTGGAAACGGAGTTCAGTATGATATAGTCCTGTGTGTCCAATCGGGGGTATTGCGGATTGTGCTTCACTCGGATGGTAAGGAACGACAGATAGTCCATGAAGCCCTCGAACAGATAACACATTCCACGTGGTTCTCCACTCTGTCGGATATGGGTGATGTCTTTCGGGGCAGCGCATCCCTTGAAATAACGGTTGCGCATCTCATATCCTCCTGCCATGTTCGGGAAGCCGATGGCAAAGTATCGCTTGTCACCATGCGTGAAATGCAGTTCCCTACATTCTCTTTTGGCGAGTTCGGGATTTATCCTCCGTTCCTGCAAGTAAGACAGCAGTGCTGGTGAGGATAACTCCGTGATTTTCAGGTGTCTGTACATCGGTTCGTAAACGGACTGCCGACCCAAAGAGAATGGCGTATGGCTGGCGGTGTGCAGGTGCGGTGTTTGCTTGGCGATGCACTCCAACAGGTAGGCTACATTCTCACTGTGATACAGTTCCGCTGCCAATGCGATGATGTTCCCACCCTTGCCGATACCGAAGTCGTACCATTTTTCAAGTTCGGTGTTCACCTTGAACGATGCGTCCGTTTCTTCCCGTAGTGGTGATTTGTACCATAGCTCCTGCCTTGTTGCTTTACGGCATATAGCCCAGACTTTGCAGATAATCTGCCAACTTGATTTGTTTTGCGTCTTGGATTGTCATATTACATATGGTTTTAAGGTTGATAAAAATTTGTTGATTTGATGAACCGTTGATGTAATATGCTTATATACAAGACTGTAACCTCTCAACATCTTCTCAACAAACCACTCGCCAAAAGAGAAATCCACAAACGGGTGTCGATGGTCTCTCAACTTCTTTTTTGGCTTGTTGAGATTTTGTTGAGAATGTATATCGTTTATTATCAATATGTTTATACTCATATTCAACAATTCAACAGAAAAATGATAGTGTTATAAGGATTCAAGCTGCTCCCTTGTGACGGTGTAGAAGCGTCCCACTCTCCTTACAGGCTCGTAATGGCTCTCTTGATTATAATTCCCTTGATAGGTGGTGTAGGTAAGCCCGTTGGATGCAGGTGTCAGTTTCCAGCACTCCTGCACCACCTTGCGTACTTGATGTTTCTCCGCCTTTACCTGCGAGTGCATCAACAGCACTATCATATCGTTAAGACAGAATGAAACACTATCCACATTCATAGTAGCCATAATGTCGAGCAATAACTCTGACATCTCTATCTCCAACCGGTTGCGGTTACTGCGGATAATCCTCTGCAAGGCTTCGGTATGCAGCAATGAGGGGTTGAACCACATCCGGTTCTCCCTCTCGGTGGATAGTTGGCGGTGGATTAGGAAATGAAGAAAGGCGGGTATCTCTGCTTTCAACCGTTGCAGGAAATCGGTATCATCGGACTGTAAGCGGTTTATTTTGCGTACCCAATAGCGTGTTTCGCCTACATCGATGATTACGGGCAGATACTCGTTGTTGGAGCATAACACGAACTTGGCAAAGAACGCTATCTCGTCACGGTCTTTGCTTTTGGCTTCCACCTTGTAGGAGAGTGTCGTGCTGAGGTTCTTCAACCTCTCGCTGTCCTCCCTGCGGTTGAGCAGCACTTCATCCACCACTATAAGGAGTTTCCCTGCCCAGTCGGAATTGAACTGGCTGCGGAAATCCTCGTTGGTGTTGAAAGTCACATTGTTCTGAAAGAGGGCTTTCAGAAAGTTCAGGAAGGTGCTTTTGCCCGTGTTGCGTTCTTCCGATACCAACAATAGGATAGGCAGCTTCTGAATCGGTTGCAGGTAGAGCAGTTGCAGATAGTCCATCCCCAACTCGTATTGCTCTCCGAAGATGTGATGTACCAAAGATTGGACGTGCGAGAAATCCCCCTCTTTCGGTCTGTGGTCTATCGGTTCATAGAGGTTAAGGAACTTTCCGACCACGGGGCGGTAGCCGATGTGTTCTGGTACGGTGCAGAAACCGTCATACTTGGGAACGCTGCCGATATAGTCCTTGCCGTAGTCTTGGCGCAGGGTCTCGTTGTTCCATGCGATGCGTTTCTTTATATACCCTCCGTTCAGTTTCGGCTGCTCCACAATCTTGTAGAGCGTTGTGCCGACACGGATAAATTCTTCCTTTGCCATGTCGCTATCCGTTGGAGGCAGGTGGCTGTCTTTTGATTTTCCAGCTGTCATATTCACTCGATTTAAGTTTGAAAAATGTCCAGCTGCAAAAATATAATCAATTATTGGATAGGTTGTTACGCAAAATATAGCAGAATAAAGAATAAACTCCCTTGAAACAAAAACTTTCAATGAATTGAGGTAAAAATGGATTGTGCAAATGAAAAACTCCCGAAAAACGAATGTCGGATTACGCTTTTCGGGAGAAAACAAGAGTGCCTGTCGTACATACTTACCGACTTGCTGACTGCATTACGTCAGTACTGCGTTCAAATTCTACGAAAGATATTCGGGCTTGGCTGTATCTGTACCATTCAGCGAAAGGAAGATGGTTTGTTTTTCTTTTCGCAAGTAAAGTCTTTCAAGAACGGCATTGCGCACCCTCTCCGCTCCGAATGTACCGATACGGAAAGCAAGGGCGATTATCGTTTCAAGGTTGTAAACCTCCATGTTGCATTTGCCCGATATGCGTATGGTGCGTTTTATTTCGTATTCCCTTAAAACTCCGCCCTTACAAAGTACCCTTACTCCTGCACGGAGAGTCGGGGCGATTACTCCGAAAAGTTCGCAGATTCCCACTCGCTCATGGCGGTTGCGCTATATCGTCCGGCATGACAATGCTGCCGTTATTGTCCGTTAAGATAATGTTTCGTTTCATGGCTTCGCTCGGTTATGGGGTTATATTTCCGAATGATGCGTTCAGCTTGTTTCCGAACATCGTAAGGTCATTGTCAAGTTTCTATGTGGTTATCTTCGCATAGATTTGAGTTGTGACAATGTTCGTATGTCCCAAGACACGGCTCACGCTTTCAATGGGCATCCCTTTGCTGAGAGCCAACGTTCCAAAGGTATGACGTGCGCAATGGTAGGAGATTTGCTTTTCTATTCCGCATTCGGTTATCACCTTTTTAAGCTGTTTGCACATCGTCCAATAGTTGATTTTCCCGAAAACCAGCTTGTCTTCCGACAAGTGCCTGTACCGTTCGATTATCTGCAAGGGAATGTCAAGCAGTTTCACTTGGAAAGGGACATTCGTCTTGTGCCGTTTGGCGATTATCCATTTCTCACCGTTCACCTCCACTATTTCGTCCGTTGTAAGCTCTTTCATATCCACGAAAGACAAGGCGGTAAAACAGGCGAAGATGAACAGGTCTCGTACCAATGTAAGGGTCGGATTGTCAAACTCATGCGCCATGATTCTTTTGATTTCATCTTCCGCCAGATACTCACGTTCCTTTACATTCGGCTGATGTGGAATTGTGCAAACGGGTTTCTCGGTATCAGTCCGTTATAGTGCGCACGCATCACGACACCTTTCAGCCACATGCAGTTCAGCCAGATGGTGGCGTTTTTCAGTCCCCGTTCGGCGGTAAGATAAGTCGCAAATTCCTTGATGAAGTCGGGTGTAAGTTCCAACATGGACATATCCGTCCGTTTGTAGAACGACTTGATAAAGGCTGCGACATAATTTCTCGCCCTTACCATCACCTTGTATGTACCGATGCTTCGGTCTTTGCCGACTCGTTTCAGAAAATTGGCGCAATCCTTGTCGAAAGCCTTTATCAGTGTCTCATACTCGCTGCCGATACCTTGATAGGTATTGCGCACCATTCAGCCGTAACGTATGCCTCCCGATCTGAAATACGCTGGTAGTGCTTGATAATTTGCGCCTTGATGTTGTCCAAAGCGTGGTTGATGTCCCGTGCCTCGATGCTCTTGCCTCTGGCGCGGTTGCCTTTCGCATCCCAAAGCGTTTTCGGGATGGTCTGCTTGCAACTGAACTGCGCCACAGTACCGTTGATTGTCACTCGTCCCATGATGGGGACAATACCGTCTTTCTCCTTGCTGCCGTTCACGTAGAACAGCACTTTGAATGTACTTCTTGCCATACTCGTTTTTTGTTTGCAAAGTTAAATATCAACGAGTTAGACCTTGATACGCAAATCGGTGACAAACGGTGAAATAGCATCCGGCATATGTTAAATCTCACTTCTTATCGGGTAATGATTTGCAAACCGTTCTTCTTCTTAAATCCGCTTTTCTTTGCGTTTTTCGTTTTTTCGGCTTGGCATCGTTTGACACCGTAACGACATTGATATTAAGTCATTTAGCGTCATTTTTCCCGTTTTTCTCGGTTATTCCAGAGATTTAGTGTAATTTTGTGGCTCAAAATAAATTAAATAGAATCATTATGGCAGCAAAACCAGGTATACCTAAAGGAACGAGAGATTTTTCGCCGGTGGAAATGGCGAAACGTAATTATATATTCAATACGATTCGTGATGTATTTCATCTTTTCGGCTATCAGCAGATTGAAACTCCTTCTATGGAGAATTTGTCTACTTTGATGGGAAAATACGGTGATGAAGGGGATAAGTTATTGTTTAAGATACAGAACTCAGGTGATTATTTCAACGGCATTACCGATGAAGAATTGTTGAGCCGCAATGCGGTAAAGCTGGCGAGCAAATTCTGTGAAAAAGGATTACGCTATGATCTCACTGTACCGTTCGCCCGTTACGTGGTCATGCACCGTGACGAAATCAGTTTCCCTTTCAAGCGTTATCAAATTCAGCCGGTTTGGCGTGCGGACCGTCCTCAGAAGGGCCGTTATCGTGAATTCTATCAGTGTGATGCCGATGTGGTAGGCAGTAATTCTTTATTGAATGAAGTGGAGCTGGTACAGATGATAGACCGGGTATTTGGCAAATTCGGAGTACGCGTTTCAATTAAAATCAATAACCGTAAGATATTGACCGGTATTGCCGAGATCATAGGTGAGGCCGATAAAATTGTGGATATCACCGTAGCTATTGATAAGCTGGACAAGATAGGCTTGGAAAATGTAAATGCGGAATTGGCTTCTAAAGGGATTCCTCAAGAGGCTATTGATAAATTGCAGCCGATTATTTTATTGAGTGGAAGCAATGAAGAGAAATTGGAAACTTTGAAAACAGTCCTTGCAGCTAGTGAAACGGGAATGAAGGGAGTAGAAGAAAGTGAATTCATATTAAAAACCGTATCTACACTGGGTGTGAAGAGTGAAGTGGAACTGGATTTGACTTTGGCTCGTGGCTTGAATTATTATACTGGCGCTATTTTTGAAGTGAAAGCCTTGGATGTACAGATTGGCAGTATCAGCGGTGGCGGCCGTTATGATAACCTGACCGGTGTCTTTGGTATGGACGGTATGTCTGGTGTAGGTATCTCTTTCGGAGCCGACCGTATTTTTGATGTGTTGAATCAGTTGGATTTGTACCCGAAAGAAGCGGTGAACGGAACTGAACTGTTGTTTGTAAACTTCGGTGATAAAGAAGCTGCTTATTGTCTGCCTATCCTGCAAAAGTCCGTGAAACAGGGGTACGTGCCGAAATTTATCCGGATGCTGCTAAAATGAAGAAACAGATGGGATATGCCAATGACAAGCAGATTCCTTTTGTCGCCATTGTTGGTGAAAATGAAATGAACGAAGGGAAACTGACTTTGAAGAATATGACTACGGGCGAGCAGTCACTGGTTACACCGGATGAGTTGTTGGCAGTAGTGAAAGCTTGATCTCATCAAGCGGATGTTGTCGGAATAGTCCGGTATATTCATCCGTGATTATCTATGCGGATTAACAGATTATTTTTTTTCTTCCGTCACTATATCTCCTTTAGAATCAGTGAGATGTGGTGACGGAAGTTCTTTTTTCCCTCCGAAATGGTTTGTTCTCCTTTCCCTGTGTGGAGTCGACAAGGCGGAATGCCCGTTCTTGTCGTTGTTGATTGTATTTCTTGTTTTAAGGATGAAAACTGATGAAGCTGACCTGAAATATGATTTTCTTTTGCGAGGGTCTGATATTATTATATATATTTGTGAAATGCTAGCCTTATAAATTTAATCAGATGATAGATGAAAAGCAGTTGATATCCCATTTGTATCAAAATAGGGAGAATGGTCAATGGATGATACAAACCAATGATGAACATCAAAAGGGGGTTGCTGATATGGCGGCATCCTTCGCCGGGCAGTTCGGACTTCCTTCTTGGGGGCGTGCGCTCGGCCTACTTCATGATAAAGGAAAGGAACGGGCGGCATTCCAGCAATACATACGCAAGATGAATGGTTTGCCTACGAGTGACAAGAAGCGCTATGATGATCATACCCATGCTTTTGTGGGTGGAATATTGGCAAAAGAACTTATGGGAAAAGATGTTTCCCATCTTCTTGTAAACCAAATTATTTCTCATCACACGGGGTTACATAATTTCGGGGATGTGGAAAACATATTGAAAGAGAGGCTATTGTCCGAAGAAATAAACGAGGGTGACATTAGCATAAACAAACCTTTATTATTCCAAGAATTTATTGATTCACCTTTTTCTAAATCAAAGGTTGAATGGAAACACTTTCATCACCTTTCCCGTATGCTTTTTTCCTGTCTTGTAGATGCCGACCGACTCGATACAGAACGGTTTATGGATGTAGAGTCATGGCGGAAGCGGGGAAATTTGGCTACGCTTGTCGATTTGCTTCCACAGCTGGAGGTATATATGCAAAAACTGCAATCGAATGCAGCCGATACGAAAGTGAACCGCATCCGCCGGCAAGTGAAAGAACAATGCAGTAGAACTTCTTCAAGCGAAAAAGGATTTTATAGCCTTACGGTTCCGACGGGAGGCGGTAAAACACTTTCTTCTTTGTTATGGGCCATGAAGCATGCTGTAAGCCATTCAATGAATCGTATCATCATCGCCATCCCATATACCAGTATCATTGTGCAAACGGCAGGGCTTTTGAAGGAAATCTTTGGTGAAGAAAATGTATTGGAGCATCATAGTAATTTCGACCCCGATGATATTAAGGACGAGGAAAATAGGGAAAAAGCAAAATTGGCTACAGAGAATTGGAACTATCCCATTATTGTCACTACCAATGTACAGCTTTTTGAATCTATGTTTAGCAATAAAACATCTGATTGCCGCAAACTGCACAACATGGCAAATTCAATTCTTGTTTTGGATGAGGTTCAGATGTTGCCAACCGGCTTCTTGCAGCCGATAGTCGATGCGCTGAAAGCGTATCAGGAAATGTTCGGGATTTCGGTATTGTTTACCACGGCAAGTCAGCCGGTATTGAGCGGTCTGATAGAAGGAACAAATCCTAAAGCTGATTTTAAGGGAATAGAACATATCAAGGAAATTATTCCGGAAGAATTTGCTTTGCATGACCAACTTCGCCGTGTGAAGTTGGCAATCGATGATACAGGAAGAACATACGATGAGATAGCTGCAAAGGTGTCTGAATATAATAAGGTGTTGTGCATAGTGAACACTCGTAAAGATGCCAAAGAGCTGTATGACCGTTTGCCCAATGACGGAGTGAAATTGCATTTGTCTAGAATGATGTGCCCTGCCCACTTACACGAAACTATTGGCAAAATAAAAACTTTATTGAAGGATGGGTTGCAGCCGATTGTCAGGGTCATTGCAACCAACTTGTGGAGACTGGTGTGGATATAGACTTTCCGGTTGTGTTCCGTCAAGAAGCAGGACTCGATTCTGTATTGCAAGCAGCGGGACGGTGCAATCGGGAAGGACGAAGTGCCATGGGACATACATTTGTGTTCAGTCTGGCTGCAGAGAAGCGAAACCCCTTCGGTTCAATGGCTGATCCAACAATGCTCGGTTGAATTTGCCGGAAGATAGTGATTGGTTTGCTCCTTCTACCATGAAAGCGTATTTTTGTCAATTGTATAGCAGAAAACAAACATTTGATGAAAAGGATATAAAGCACTGGCTTTACAAACCTACTGAGTTATGTTTTGAAACTGCATCAAAAGAATTTCGCCTGATTGATGATACAAGTATAAATGTTATCGTAAATTGGGGAAAACAGCATGGAACTTATAGAGCAGTTGAAAGAATCGGGGTGTACCTACTCGTTGGTGAAGCAATTGGCGAAATTTACTGTAGGCATCCGTTCCTATGATTTTAAGCAACTGAAAGGCTATGGGCTTGTCGAAGAAATATTGGAAGGAATATATGTATTGGCAGACAGGTCTCAGTATAATAAAGCCACAGGTCTCAGTCTTGATAACCATTGGCTGGAGGAGGTATTAATGATATAAAGAAACGGATATGACAAAGAAAGAAACATTGAAATTGTTTGAAGAACGTAAAGTCCGCACCGTGTGGGATGATGAAAAGGAAAAATGGTATTTTTCGATAGTTGATGTGGTGTCAGTTTTAACAGACAGTGTTGATGCAACTGCTTATTGGCGTAAGTTAAAGCAAAGACTTAAAGAAGAGGGAAATGAAACCGTGACAAATTGTCACGGTTTGAAAATGAAAGCCGCAGACGGTAAGATGCGACTTACAGATGTGGCTGATACAGAACAACTACTACGTATCATTCAGTCTATCCCATCTCCCAAGGCAGAACCGTTCAAGCAATGGATGGCACATGTAGCATCCGAACGTCTTGATCAGATGCAAGACCCTGAGTTGAGTATTGAGCAAGCTATGATGGACTACAAGCGACTTGGTTACTCTGACAACTGGATAAACCAACGCTTGAAGAGCATTGAAATCCGTAAAGATCTTACAGATCAATGGAAACTACATAATGTAGAGGAAGGTGTTCAATATGCTACTCTTACAGACATTATCTATCAGCAATGGGCTGGAAAGTCGGCAAAGGAGTACAAACAGTTCAAGGGCTTGAAGAAAGAAAATCTCCGGGACAATATGACCAATGAAGAATTGGTTCTTAATATGCTGGCCGAACTCTCTACGACAAGTATTACTAAAGCTAAAAATCCTCAGACATTGGGTGAAAATATGCAGTGTGCGGCTGATGGTGGTGATGTGGCTCGTGTGGCACGCGAACAGTTGGAGCAAAAAACCGGTCGTGAAGTGGTAACTCCCTTGTCGGCAAAAAGGTTTTTTGAAGGTCAGAAACCAGAAGATTTATTGGAAAACAAGGAAAACGATGAATGATATGGAATATACAGATAAAGAATATTGTTTGGAGGTGTGGGGCGATTGGGCTTGTTTCACTCGTCCGGAATTGAAAGTAGAGCGTGTGAGTTACGATGTCATAACGCCATCGGCGGCACGCGCCATCTTTGAAGCGATACTGTTTAAACGCTATGCCATGCGTTGGCAGGTAACAAAGATTGAGGTACTCAGGCCTATTAAATGGGCTACCATTAGACGGAATGAGGTGGGGGCAGTTGCCAGTAAATCATCTATCATTATTGAAGATAAACGTCAGCAGAAGAACACGTTGCTTCTGCTGGATGTGCGTTACCGAATTTATGCTAAGTTAGTATTTATTCCGGTAAAAGACCGTCCGAAAGAGGCTTTTGCCAAGCATCAGCCAAGTGCCGACGAGAATCCTATGAAGTATTATCAGATGTTCGAACGCAGGGCATCACAAGGGCAATGTTTTACGCAGCCCTATCTCGGATGTCGTGAGTTTTCTGCAAACTGGAAGTATATTGAAAGTACTGATAATCTTGATTATCCCTTAGCCGAAGACAGGGATTTCGGTATTATGCTTTATGATATGGACTTTGAGGGAAATCCACACAAACCGGATGCAATGTTTTATAGAGCCAAATGAAAAAGGGAGTGATTGTTGTACCGGATAAAGATAGTGAGGAGGTGTTGAGATGATATTGAAAGCATTATATGATTATTATCATCGGAGTGGAGATGATGTGGCCCCTTTTGGTTTAGAATACAAAGAGATTGGATTTATTATTGTTATTGATAGATGTGGAAAATTTCTGCGCTTTGAAGACAGGCGTATAGATAAGAAGTCGGCACAGCAGTTTCTTGTTAAGAAAAGTGTTAGCCGGTCAAGTGCCCCTGTTGCAAACTATTTGTATGACAATTGTAAATATGTATTTGGTTATTCCGATAAGGGGGATATGGAAAAGATACGTAAGTACTTTGAAGTATTTAAGGCGAAAGTAAAAGATATATATGATGCTTTTCCGGATAATGAGGACATAAAAGCTGTTTATGCATTTTATCAGCAAGACCATTCTTTTATAGTTGGGGCTATGCAGAAAGATTCTTTATGGGATGATATAGCCAAAAATCTTAATAAGAAATATTCTACCTTTTCTTTCCTTATAGAAGGGGATACGAAAATAGTGGCTTCGAAAACGGAATTGATAAATTTGTTTGAAGAGAATCATGGCGTGGTAGGAAATCTTTGTTTGATAACAGGGAGATATTCAAAAGTTGTAGAGATTACAACTGCTACAAAGATACTTGGAAGCCAAGAAACAGCCAAACTGGTTGCATTTCAAGTTAATTCCGGGTATGATTCGTATGGGAAATCTAAAGGATACAATGCTCCAATATCAGAAGAAGCTGAATTTGCATATACAACCGCATTGAATCATTTGCTGCGTTCGGATTCTCACAATAAGTTTATGGTGGGCTCACGTACTTATCTTTTCTGGGCTTCCTCCAATAGCGAGGCTTCAAAAGAGTCCGAAAATAGTTTATTTTCTTTGTTGGGGCGGATTGAAGAAGAAAATGACGACCCAAACAGGCGTATAAAGTTAGTATATGATACTTTCCAGTCTATCTATAACGGAAAATTATCGGCAAACGATGATGACAAATTCTTCATTTTGGGTTTGGCTCCTAATTCGGCAAGAATTGCGGTAGTATATTGGAATGAGATGCCTTTGCGTGAGTTTGCAGGTTTGATAAGTAAGCATTTTACAGATATGGAGATGGTGGACACTCGCAAAGATAGGAAGCCGTACTTGGGACTGCATTCCATTCTTGGAAATGTTACTCTTGGAGGAAAGTCAAGTGATGCGACTCCCAACCTTCCTGATGCTGTGGTGAGAAGCATATTTCAAGGGTTGCCGTATCCGGCTTCTCTCTTTCAAGCATGTATTCGTCGCATACGTGCAGAACAATCCGTCAATATAGTGCGTGCTGCTATCATCAAGGCATATCTCAACAGACTAAACGAAAATAACAACCATAAAAAATTAGATGTTATGTTAGACAAAGAAAATCAAAATCAAGGGTATCTTTGTGGAAGCTATTTGCCGTACTTGACAAGATACAGGAGGATGCCAATGGTATTCATTCCATTCGAGAACGCTATATGAATGCTGCATCAGCAACTCCTTCCATGGTTTTTGCCACGGTGCTCAACCTTTCTACTCATCATATAGAGAAGTTGAATCCGGGTGGACAAGTGTTCTATGAGAAGCTGAAACAGGAAATTATATCCAAACTTGATGCAAAAGGATTTCCTCCACATCTTAACCTGCAAGATCAAGGACGGTTCTTTGTGGGATATTATCATCAACGTCAAGACCTTTTTATGAACAAGGAAAATAAAGAAATGGAATAATAATTTTAAAAATATAAAGTTATGTCAGAACTAAAGAATAGAATTGATTTCGTTTACATATTTGATGTAAAAGATGGTAACCCAAATGGTGATCCGGATGCGGGTAATCTACCACGTGTGGATGCCGAAACAGGTATGGGACTTGTTACGGATGTCTGTTTGAAACGCAAGGTTCGTAACTATGTACAAATAGCAAAAGGGCTTGTGAATGGCTTTGATATATTTATCAAAGAGAAGGCAGTCCTGAATACTTTGATTGATAATGCACATGATGATTCAGAAGTAAAAAATGCAAAGGACAAAATAGAAGCAGCACGTCGTTTTATGTGTAATAATTACTTCGATATCAGAACATTCGGCGCAGTTATGTCAACAGGTAAAAATGCGGGTCAAGTTCGTGGCCCTATCCAGTTCACCTTTGCTCGTTCTATAGATCCAATTGCTGTAGCGGAACATTCTATTACTCGTATGGCAGTAGCAACAGAGAAAGAAGCAGAAAAACAAGATGGTGGCAATCGTACAATGGGACGTAAAGCACCATTCCTTATGGCCTCTACGTCTGTCACGGCTTCATCTCCGCCAACTTGGCACAACAGACAGGATTTTCTGAAGAAGACCTTGAACTATTTTGGAACGCATTAAAGAATATGTTCGATGTGGATCGTTCGGCGGCACGTGGATTGATGAGTGCTCAAAAACTGATAGTCTTCAAGCATGACTCCATATTGGGTAATGCTCCCGCCAACAAGTTGTTTGAATTGGTAAAAGTGGAGAAAGTCTGCGATGGAGCACCACGCTCATTCATCGATTATTCAGTTACTATAGATAAGGAGAATGCTCCATCAAATGTAACTATTGAGGAACTGATATAATTCCATCGTATGTACAATGAAGACGATATGCTCATGTTGTCGGGGATTCAGCACTTTAGGTTCTGTCCCCGGCAATGGGCTTTGATACACATTGAGCAGCAATGGGGCGATAATCGTCTCACCATCGAAGGACAGATTCTGCACAAGCATGTAGATGATCCGTTTTATAGACAGAAGTGTGGTGACCAGATAACATTGCGTGCGGTGAATATCGCTTCGCGTGAACTTGGACTCTATGGAATCTCTGATGCCATAGAGTTGTTTCCTTCCTCATCTCTTGAAAATACTATCTTGCATCCCAACTATCCGGGGCGATGGCAACCGGTTGCTGTGGAGTATAAGCATGGCAAACCGAAAAGAAACGAGGTGGATGAAGTGCAGTTGGCAGCACAAATCATGTGCATAGAAGAAATGTATGCTATCCATATACCATACGGCGCTTTCTTTTATGGGGAGCTTCGCCATCGGGTTAATGTGGATATAACGGAGGAACTGCGAGATATAGTCAGACAATGTGCCCGGGATATGCACGATATATTTAGTAAAGCGGTTATCCCGAAGGCTGAATATGGGAAACATTGTGACAAGTGCTCGCTGAAAGATATTTGCATGCCGGAAATGGTAAATAATTGTACTTCGGTAGATAATTACCTTACTAAAAATCTGTATCTATGAGAAAACTATTGAATACTTTGTATGTGACGACACCGGAAGCGTATCTTAGTAAGGATGGGCTGAATGTCGTTATATCTGTTCAGCAGGAGGAGGTGTTTCGTATTCCTGTCATAAATATAGAAGGCATCGTTACGTTCGGATATATGGGCGCAAGTCCCGGTGTGATGAAATTGTGTAGTGACAATGGTATATCACTCACATTTCTTTCTCCACAAGGCAGATTCATCAGCAGGGTTCAAGGTGCTACGAAAGGAAATGTTCTGTTACGCAAAAAGCAGTACCAATTGTCGGACGATGCATCTTGGTCGTTGCATGTGGTTCGGTTGATGATTGGTGGTAAGATTCAAAACTATCGCAATATATTGAGGAGATATATTCGTGATTATGGTGAGAATGAAGACATTAATAGGGCGGTGCAAGTATTGGAACGTGTCAAACGTGATGTTTTGAAGGCTCAAGATAAGACGGAATTAATTGGTTATGAGGGGATGGCTTCGAATGCCTATTTTGAGGTATTGCCAATCTTGATACTTAATCAGAAGACTGATTTTCCATTTCATGGTCGCAATCGTCGTCCTCCCAAGGATGCGGTGAATGCCATGTTGTCTTTTGCATATACCTTGATTGCCAATGATGTTGCGGCCGCTCTCGAAACTGTTGGCCTTGATCCATACGTCGGGTTTCTCCATACACTCCGTCCAGGGCGCACGTCGTTGGCTTTAGATATGATGGAAGAGTTACGTGCTTACCTTGGCGACCGTTTTATTTTGTCGTTGATTAATAAAAGACAGATTTCAGTAAAAGACTTCTTGTTCCAAGGTGATAATGGGGTTGTTATGACAGATAAAGGGAAAAAGACTTTTATTACTGCATGGCAGGCAAGGAAAAGGGAGGTGATAATTCATCCTTATCTTAATGAAAAAGTTGAAATAGGGCTTCTGCCTTATGTGCAGGCTATGTTAATGGCAAGATATATCAGGCAGGATATTGACGATTATCCGGTATTTCTTATAAAATGATTTTTAATTATGTACATTCTTGTGACTTACGATGTGGATACTACAAGCAAAGAGGGGGCTCGCCGTTTACGATGTGTGGCCAAGGCATGTTTGGATTATGGACAGAGGGTGCAGAACTCAGTCTTTGAGTGTGTAGTGACGGAAGCGCAATATTCTCTTTTAAAAGGGAGAGTTAGGGATATTATTGATATGTCTCTTGATAGTGTTCGTTTTTATATTCTTAGTAAAAATGAGAATAAGAGGGTAGAAGTAATAGGTGTTGAAACGGCTTATAAAGTTGAGGAGGCTCTTATAATATAATGCGAATGTGGTGTGTTACAAAAAAAGTAGTATCTTCGCATGTGTTAATAATCAGTAGATTAAATTATTTGTAGAGTATTTCTTCGTTATGAAGTTGAATAATAATGATGATTCGCATAACAAGTGGATTAAACTTGCTGATTTATAATATGTTATTAGATATAGAGTCACACCCTACGTGGGTGTGTGGATTGAAACACCAAGGCGTTCCGATAACCACCGTCCAAAAACTGTCACACCCTACGTGGGTGTGTGGATTGAAACACCCACATGTGATTGTTTTCAAAACCATAGTCAAGTCACACCCTACGTGGGTGTGTGGATTGAAACATCAATGGCCCAGTATTCGGCAATATCGAAGATGGTCACACCCTGCGTGGGAATATATGGATTGGAGCATTGTTCACTCGTCGGTCAAGTTTATGGAAGAACTGTAAGCATTCGGCCTCTTATGTATTTCTCTCCAGGCTTTTGATTTTGTTATGACTGGAAAAAACACGTACAAGCCCGAATGCTTATCTTTTGTCTGTTTTTTTTTGTTGTTTCACCTAGGTGACAATACATTGGCACCTAAGTGGAGAGGCGTAGTCACCCAAGTGATACGATTGCTTCACCTTGGTGAAACTATAAATTCAACTAAGTGTTTGCACGATAAGGCCTTGTAAATGAAGTAAATGGATGAACCATCATGTAGGACACATCAAGAAGGAAAATCTATGAGTCTTCAGAAACAATGGTAAAAATCCACATACATACCAGTTAAGGGGAATTACGGATCCTTTTACACCACAAACCGTTGAAAATAAATGGTTTGTGGTGATAGAAACAAAAAAAGAACAGATGTCTTTTTAATACGCTATCTTATCCAATATCCCGTTCAAGTGTGCAATAGCCACTCCATAATTAGTCATGGGAATCTGTTGCTTACGGGCATTATCAATCCGGTTTAGTACATATTTGCGATTGAACATGCAGGCTCCGCAATGAATGATTAAGTGATAGGGTGTCAAATCCTCCGGAAAGTCTGTACCTGCAACGATATCTATTTGTAGCTCTTCGCCTATCTTTTTACGCAACATACGTGGAAGCTTTACTCTGCCTATGTCCTCGGTGGCAGGGGCATGAGTGCAGGCTTCCGCTATCAGTACCCGTGACTGTGGGGTGAGGCAGTCTATGGCTGAGGCTCCTTCTATATAATAATGTATATCTCCCTTATATCCTGCCATCAGGACAGAGAAAGAGGTGAGAAGGCTATCTGCCGGCTTTTGTTCATAAACGGTATGAAAAACCTGGGAGTCGGTTATAATCAGTTTCGGAGGGCGGGACAGAGCCTGCAAGGTGGAAGCTATTTGGTCTGTTGTACAACTCATCACCAGACATTTCTTGTCCAATAATTCGCGCATCGTCTGTACCTGTGGAAGGATGAGACGGCCTTTGGGAGCCTGTATATCTTGCGGCATGACTAAGAGCACTAAATCTCCTTCTTTAACCAGATTTCCGGTAATGGTTTGTTGCCCGAAATCTGCCGGTAACTTTTCCAGAATCGCCTGATGTATCTTCTTTATACCTGTTCTTTCCTTTGCGCTGATAACGAGAGGCTTTTGACCGCAATCTTTTTCTATACGGAGTAGGGTGGATGCTATGTCTTTTCGTATGTCAGCCTTGTTCAGTAGCAAGATGACAGGGATGTTTTTTTCCTCCAATTGCTTCATCCACTTCTTTTCCTCTTCATGGGCTTCGTCTTCACAAAGAAGTAAGGCTATGTCTGTTCGTTCGATGGCTTTCAGCGTGCGGATGATGCGCATTTCTCCTAATTCTCCTTCATCGTCAAATCCCGGCGTGTCGATAAAGAGACAAGGGCCGATTCCTTGAATCTCCATGCTTTGCTCACGGTGTCTGTCGTGGTACCGGGGATATCCGATACAAGGGCAGTATCCTGTCCGGTCAAGGCATTGATTAAAGAGGACTTGCCACTGTTGCGCCGCCCGAAGAGGGCGACGTGCAGGCGGTTGGCAGATGGGGTGTTGTTTAAACTCATATGTGGTTACTTTATCAGTCTGGAAACATCGCCCGGCGCGTGGGCCGGATTAGAATCTGAAATCTCGTTTCCCTTCTTCTATCTTTTTCAGGTTACGGGTTGCTATTTCTTTTATTTTCGGGTTGGGAATGTGTTCCAATTCTTTTTTTATCAATTGGATTCCCTTGGCTCGTGTATCCGCTGTCGCATAATCTTCCAGATACTCTTTCAGTGTCATCAATGCATTGGGTGCACAACAATTAGCAATTTGTCCCGATTTGACTAATGACATAAAGCGGTCACCTGTACGTCCTTCTCGGTAACAAGCTGTACAGAAACTGGGAATGTGCCTAAATCGAGCAACCAGTTCACTACTTCATCCAAGGTACGGGTATCGCTGATATCGAATTGTGCCGAGTTTTCTTCCGGTGTTTCCGGAATGGCATAACCGCCTACGCTGGTCCGGGAGCCGCCACTGATTTGTGAAATTCCCAGATTCAAGACCTTACGTCGGGTTGCAGCCGATTCCCTTGTAGAGATAATCATGCCTGTATAAGGAACAGCAATACGGATTACTGCCACAATCTTACAGAATATCTCGTCCGAGATGGCGTCCGGAAAGTCTTGCGTGGCGATATCATCTGCCGGACAAATACGAGGAACGCTGATGGTATGCGGACCTACTCCGAAAGTGGCTTCCAGATGTTCGGCATGCATCAATAATCCTACAAAGTCATAGCGGTAGGTATTCAGCCCGAATAAAACACCTAGTCCTACATCGTCAATTCCCGCTTCCATGGCACGGTCCATCGCTTCGGTATGATAAGCATATTTGCTTTTCGGACCGGTGGGATGCAGGGCTTCGTAATTTTCTTTATGATAAGTTTCCTGAAACAAAATATAAGTGCCGATACCTGCGTCTTTCAGTTTGCGATAGTTTTCTACGGTGGTGGCGGCTATGTTGACATTGACCCGTCGGATGGCTCCGTTTTTATGCTTGATGCTATAAATGGTCCGGATGGATTCCAATATATATTCTATAGGGTTCCGTAGCGGGTCTTCTCCTGCTTCCAGTGCCAGACGTTTGTGTCCCATATCCTGCAAGGCAATTACTTCCTTACGAATTTCTTCTTGTGTCAGTTTCTTGCGTGCTATGGTCTTGTTCTTCAAATGATAAGGACAGTAAACACATCCGTTCACACAATAATTGGAAAGGTACAGGGGGGCGAACATCACAATACGGTTACCGTAAAACTTATGTTTGATTTCCTGTGCCAGATGGAAGATACGTTCTATCAAATCCGGTTGGTCACATTCCAATAGTAACGCTGCCTCACGATGGGATAGTCCTTTGCATCGGGTGGCTTTGTCAATCAGTTGCTCTATCAGAGCACGATTACTTTTGTTGCTGCGGGCATACTCCAGTGTTTCCAGTATTTCCTGGTGGTCAATGAATTCTTCCGCTATTTTAGAATCTGCTTTATACATATTTATTAGGGGTTAGTGATTATAATCACCTCTATCTGTTGATATCCGGTAACCGATTGTTTCCAATCGTTGTGCCAAGTTTCGTAGACCTTCGGTGGCTTCGGCGCCGAAAGCTGCTTTGTTGTCATACAAAGCATATTTTTCTCTTTGCTCCCGAGGGAGAGATTGGGCATCACTACATTAGCTCCTGCCAATATTCCTTTTTCCCGTCCGTCCGGTGACAAGGTGGCAAGGGCGGTGGTCGATGGAATCAGGGCGGACGGGTGCATCAACCGGAAAAGGGATAATAGCTTGAGAGTCATTTCCACACTTCCGGCCGGTTCCATTCCGAATGGTGTTTCATGGTGGGGGATAAAAGGACCTATACCAATCATCTGGGGATGGAACTGTTCTATGAACAACAGGTCTTCTACCAGATGGGGCAGAGTTTGTCCCGGACTACCTACCATGATTCCTGTTCCGGTTTGATATCCTATTTCTTTCAGCCATTGTAAACATTGGAGGCGATGCTTTAGTGACATTTCTTCAGGATGGAGTTTCCGGTAATGCTGTTCGTTATGTGTTTCGTGCCGAAGCAGGTATCGGTTCGCTCCTGCCCGGAAAAAACGCTCGTATGCTTCCCGTGATTTCTCTCCTAACGAAAGGGTGATGGCACAATCGGAGAACTCATTGCGGATGGCGGCTACGGTTGCTTCTATCCACTCGTCTGTCAAGGCAGGGTCTTCGCCGCCTTGCATTACGAAGGTACGGAACCCGAGTGCGTATCCTTCACGGCAACATTCCAAAATGGTTTCGCGCTTTAATGCGTAGCGGGCCACAGCAGGATTTCCTTTTCTTATTCCGCAATAATAGCAATTGTTACGACATCGGTTGCCCACCTCGATAAGCCCACGGATAAAGATGGCATTCCCGAAATGCGCTAAAGTAACCTCTTGGGCCTGTTGTTGGAGATACATTAAAGTATCAGCGTCCTGACAGGTGAGGAGAATAGCATATTCTTCGCCGGTCAAGCTATGTTTATGGCGCAATTTATCAATCAGTTGCTTCATTCGTACTTTTTTATTAATGGAAAACCTGAAAAGCTCACCAGCTACTGTAGGGGCGGCCTCCATGCGTTTGCCTAGTGGCACACAATGAACTTTATACATTCGAAGGTGTGTCAAAATGATAGATTGTTTTCATTTTGACACACTTCCCTATGGTGAAGGATTGCGAATAACGTCTTTCCGCTAAGGCAGTTTTCTACTTTTAATACGTCTTCTCCTGTTTAGCCAGTTCTTGTACCAACTGACGTTTCCCGTTACTGCCGCTATGAGTACTGGTCCTGTGATACATCCCCCCTCGCAGGCCATCACTTCGATGAACTGTCCGGGAGCTTTTCCCGATTTTGCGTATGCACGTAATGTTCCGATATTCTTCTTGTTTAAATCGGATACCTGTATGGCATTGATTTTGTCCGCTTCCATTTTCAAGAATGCCTTTACGGCTCCCATCACGCCGCCAGCTTGTGCAAACCCATGCGCTTCGCGAACAGATGAGAATTCCATGGCGTATGGCTGTACAATCTCCAAGTTGACTTCGAAAGCATCGAAAATAGAAGAAACTTCCTCAAACGTCATCACAAAATCCACAGCTTCATCACGTTGGGCCTCTTTACGTTTGGCTACACATGGGCCTACGAATACGATCTTTGCATCAGGATACTTCTCTTTGGCTATACGTGCTGCATAATACATAGGTGAACCTGTGCCGGAAACGTATTTTTTCATATCGGGAATATACTTGTTCACCAGCTCGATGTACGATGGACAGCATGAAGTGGTCATGAATTTCTGTCCTTCCTCCAACTTCTCTATCAGTTCGTGTGCTTCGTGTTCTACGGTAGACATGGCGCCTTGTGCCACTTCAATTATATCGGTGAAACCGATTTGTCTGAATGCACCATATACCTGTTCGATAGTTGTGCTGAATTGCCCTAAAATAGATGGCGCGACAATGGCTACCACTTGTTCTCCTTTACGGATGCGTTGCAACACATCGAATGTCTGTGATATTTCAAAAATGGCCCCGAAAGGACAAGCATTCATACATTTACCGCAATAAATACATTTGTTCTCGTCGATATGCTCTATACCGTGTTCATCTTTGCTGATCGCTTTGACAGGACAAGATTCTTCGCAAGGAACAGGAATATAAACGATTGCGTGATAAGGACAGCTTTTGTGGCAGATGCCGCAACTGATGCAGGTATCATGGTCGATCCATGCCTTGCCGGTGTCAGCATGTACATGTACGGCTCCTTTAGGACAATTGTACTGGCAACTGCGGGCGGTACATCCCCGGCATAAGTCGGTGATTTCGTAATTGATCTGTACGCAGGCCGAGCATGCTTCGTCTATAACACACATAATGTTGTCTTTGGGCTTTCCATTGTTTGCACGTTCTATAGCACGTGCGGCATATTCGGATAGTGGAGTGAGCTCATCGGTTTCGTCATCCATATCCAGCCCCAATAGAGGAAGGGATTTGTATTTCCATACAGCGCGTTCTTTGTGTACGCAGCAGCGCCCTGCATGTTTTGAACGTCGGGGGCTGAGTTCTAATGGCAGACGGTCTATTTTGTCTGTTGTCAGTTCTCCGTTTTTCCACAATTTTACAAGTTCTGTCAGCAATCTGTGGCGGACAATCATAATGTTGTTCGTAAATGCCATATAGTTAAAGGGGTTAGTTATTAGGTTTTGCAAAGATAGTGATAGTTTGTGTCCTATGGAAATATTAAAAAAAGAAAAATCACATTTTCCTCTTTTTATATTCAGATTTGTTCTGTCGCTGTGGAATGTAGCCGACTGGTTTATATATGAATCTTTATAGGTAAAAATAATAAATTTCGTAAAAGCAACTGATAATGGCAGGGGAAGAGGAAACCATTTTAGTGAAAGATATGTTATAGCTGTGCCAATTTGGCAGAATAAAACTGTCAATTTCTCCTTTTTCATGTTTGGCACGTTTTTCGCAAGATATTTTGCGTCACTGCTTAAAGATGACGGATAATTGATATAATTAAAAGTATAACATATAAAAATTAAGAACTATGAACATTAAACCATTAGCAGACAGAGTATTGATTCTTCCAGCTCCTGCGGAAGAAAAAACAATCGGTGGTATCATTATTCCTGATACAGCAAAGGAAAAACCATTGCAAGGTGAAGTTGTCGCAATAGGTAACGGAACGAAAGACGAGGAGATGGTGTTGCATGTAGGTGATCAGGTATTGTATGGCAAATACTCAGGTACAGAATTGGAACATGACGGTAAGAAATACCTTATCATGCGTCAGAGCGATGTTCTCGCTGTTTTGGGATAATTAAATAGTACATTGTAAATCATTAAATTGTAAATAGAATTATGGCTAAAGATATTAAATTCAACATTGATGCCCGTGACGAATTGAAGAAGGTGTAGACGAATTGGCTAACGCAGTGAAAGTAACTCTTGGTCCGAAAGGACGTAATGTGATTATTGAAAAGAAATTCGGTGCTCCTCACATTACTAAGGATGGTGTAACTGTGGCAAAGGAAGTGGAATTGGCTGATGCGTTTCAGAACACAGGTGCGCAATTGGTGAAATCTGTTGCTTCAAAGACAGGTGACGATGCAGGTGACGGTACTACTACTGCTACTGTGCTGGCTCAATCAATCGTAGGGGTAGGTTTGAAGAATGTTACTGCCGGAGCAAATCCGATGGATTTGAAACGTGGTATTGATAAAGCTGTTGCCAAAGTGGTTGAATCTATCAATCTCAGGCCGAGATGGTAGGTGACAATTATGACAAGATTGAACAAGTAGCTGCGGTATCTGCCAATAACGATCCTACTATCGGTAAGTTGATTGCAGACGCTATGCGTAAAGTTTCTAAAGATGGTGTGATTACTATCGAAGAGGCTAAAGGAACGGATACTACTATCGGTGTGGTAGAAGGTATGCAGTTTGATCGTGGTTATCTGTCTGCTTACTTTGTAACCGACACAGAAAAGATGGAATGTGTGATGGAACATCCGTACATCTTGATTTATGATAAGAAGATTTCTAACTTGAAGGATTTCTTGCCTATTTTGGAACCGGCTGTACAGAGCGGACGTCCTTTGCTGGTGATTGCAGAAGATGTAGACAGCGAAGCTTTGACTACATTGGTTGTAAACCGTCTGCGTTCTCAGTTGAAGATTTGTGCTGTGAAGGCTCCGGGCTTCGGTGACCGTCGTAAAGCTATGTTGGAAGATATCGCAGTATTGACCGGTGGTATCGTTATCAGCGAGGAAAAAGGTTTGAAGTTGGAACAAGCTACTCTTGAAATGTTGGGTACTTGCGATAAGGTAACTGTTTCTAAAGATAATACTACTATTGTAAACGGTGCCGGTGCAAAAGAGAACATTCAGGAACGTATCAATCAGATTAAAGCTGAAATAAAGAATACTACTTCAGATTATGATAAGGAAAAGTTGCAGGAACGTTTGGCTAAGTTGTCAGGTGGTGTAGCTGTTCTTTATGTAGGTGCGGCTTCGGAAGTCGAAATGAAAGAAAAGAAAGACCGTGTGGATGATGCGTTGTGCGCTACTCGTGCAGCTATTGAAGAAGGTATCGTTCCGGGCGGTGGTGTAGCTTACATCCGTGCTTCTGAAGCGTTGGAAGGTCTGAAAGGCGATAATGAAGATGAAACAACCGGTATTGAGATCATCAAGCGTGCTATCGAGGAACCGCTTCGTCAGATTGTGGCTAATGCAGGTAAGGAAGGTGCTGTTGTCGTTCAGAAAGTACGTGAAGGTAAAGGTGACTTCGGTTATAACGCTCGTACTGATGTTTACGAAAACCTGCATGCTGCCGGTGTGGTGGATCCTGCTAAGGTAACTCGTGTAGCTTTGGAAAATGCAGCTTCTATTGCAGGTATGTTCCTGACTACAGAATGTGTAATTGTGGAAAAGAAAGAAGATAAACCAGAAATGCCGATGGGTGCTCCCGGAATGGGTGGCATGGGCGGCATGATGTAATCTTTGCCCCATAAATGATTAACGGACTCCCTGTTGGCGAAATGTTGACAGGGAGTTTTTTTATAGACCATAGTGGATTATCTCCTCAAGTTTTATTTACTCTCTAAATTTCGGTTCATCCGAGAAATAATGAGGAGACTGTCACTCTTGAAAGATTATGTGGTTTTATTTCAAATTGAATTGTCTTATAAAAAAAGAAACTGTTTCTGAATGTTCAGAAACAGTTTCTTTTTAGTGAGCCTCTTGTCGGATTCGAACCAACGACCCCGAGATTACAAATCACGTGCTCTGGCCAACTGAGCTAAAGAGGCGTTGCTTTTGTTTAGCGGGTGCAAAGGTAAGAATATCTTTTAAAAGAACAAATTTTTTCATAGGAAAAATTGTTGGAAATTACCATTTGGTAATTTTTACTCCGAAATAACGCTCTATCTTTGCATCCGCTAAACAAAAAAAGTGAAGTTTATGAAGGATAGTATTGATTTTGGTAGCATGGAAATTCCGAAATTGTTTCGGAAATTGCTGATACCTACTGTGCTGGGGATGGTATTTTCGGCTGTGTTTGTGATAACAGATGGTATTTTTGTAGGTCAAGGGATAGGTAGTGACGCATTGGCGGCAGTGAATATTACTGCTCCTTTGTTTTTGATAAGTACAGGTATCGGATTGATGTTTGGTGTTGGTGCATCGGTGGTGGCATCTATTCATTTATCTCAGGGAAAGTTGAAAGCTGCCCGTATCAATGTGACGCAGGCTGTTGTGGTTTCTTCTTTGTTTTTGGCTGTGTTGTGGGGAGTGGTATGTTTGTTTGCTCCACAAGTAGCTGTGTGGTTGGGAAGTTCGGAACGACTGTTGCCTTTGGCGGTGGAATATATGTATTGGTTTTTGCCTTTTCTGGTATTTAGTGCTTTACTAAGTTCAGGGATGTTCTTTGTCCGTCTGGATGGTTCTCCTAATTATGCCATGTTGTGTAATGCTATTCCGGCAGTGGTGAACATTCTATTGGATTATGTATTTATTTTTATTTTCAAATGGGGAATGATGGGGGCGGCGCTGGCTACCAGTCTGGGCTATATTTTGGGAGCCGGAATGATTGTAGTTTATTTAAGTCGCAGAAAAAATGTGATTCATTTTTGCCGGGTGAAACTTAGCAAGAAGAGTATGCGGCTCACTTGGCGCAATGTGAGATATATGTGTCATTTAGGAGCTTCCACCTTTTTGTGCGAGGCGGCCATAGCCTGTATGATGTTTGCAGGTAATTATGTGTTCATCCATTATTTAGGCGAAGATGGAGTGGCTGCTTTCAGTATTGCCTGTTATTTCTTTCCCATTATATTTATGGTATATAATGCCATAGGACAATCGGCTCAACCCATTTTAAGCTATAATTTTGGAGCGGGCGATGCCATGCGGGTACGCTCCGCTTTCCGTCTGGCACTGGGAACGGCCGTGACCTGTGGACTTGTGTTTTTTGCGTTAACAGCTTTGTTCAATCATCAGATTGTGGCTATGTTCATTGATCGTTCCTATCCAGCATACGATATTGCTGTGGCGGGACTGCCTTTGTTTGCGTCTGGCTTTATTTTTTTTGCTGTAAACATTGTTTCCATTGGCTATTTCCAAAGTGTAGAGCGGGCACGTCCGGCTATGATGATTACAGTTTTGCGTGGGTTTGTTTTTATGGTACTTTGTTTATTTGGCTTGCCGTTGCTATTGAAGGTGCCAGGGATATGGCTGGCAGTTCCTTTGGCGGAAATACTTACTTTTTTAGTGATAATGGCGATTTATTATCGTAAACATCAGTGGGTTCGCAGATGATTTTTTACCTTTGTGGTAATTAATCGGGTGGATATATGGATGCATTCATACAGAAGTTTTGTGAGAAATATAGTTTGCCAATAGCTTTGAGCTTGCAGTTGTTGGATAATATGGAGAAGTTCACTTTTCGTAAAGGAGATTTTCTTGTACAGGAAGGCGGGCGGAACTCAAACTTCTATATTGTAAGTAAAGGAATCTGGCGGGGGCATTACCTTAATGACGGGGTAGATGTTTCCGTCTGGTTTGCTTCTGAAGGGGAGGCCATCTTCTCGTCATGGGGATATGTGGAAAATACAGCTTCGTTGGTTTCTATCGAAGCGATGTGTGACAGTGAACTTTATGGTATTTCGAAGGCAAAACTCGAAGTATTATATGCCGAATCTGTTGAACTGGCTAATTTTGGAAGACGATTGTTCGAACAGCAGCTTTTAGGGCTTGAAAGTTGGATGATAACGGGAGGAAGCCCCCGGGCCAAAGAACGTTATCTTACTTTGTTGGAAGAGAATCCGGAACTGTTGCAGTATGTACCTCTGAAGCATATCGCTTCTTATTTATGGATTACCCCACAGTCGTTAAGCCGTATCCGTGCCGAATTGGGGAGAAGGAAAAAAGACCAATGACAATTTTAGCATTTACGGGGTTGGTTTTTTCGTATGGAAACGCATTGCTCTCTTAGCTTTTTCTTGTATGGTTCATCCTTGCCTTGATGGATGGTAGAAAAGTTGGTATCCGATAAATATTTATCTTAAAAGTGTCATTGCATTTTATTTTTGCGTAAGTTTGTAGTGAATCCTAAAAAACTTATGGCATGATAGATGATATTTTAGAGTTTAACAAGAAATTTGTTGAGAGCAAGGGGTATGAGAAATATATTACCAACAAATATCCTGATAAAAAAATAGCTATTCTTTCTTGTATGGATACCCGATTGACGGAATTGTTACCTGCTGCTTTGGGCATCAAGAATGGTGATGTAAAAATTATCAAGAATGCAGGTGGGGTTATCTCGCATCCGTTTGGTAGTGTAATCCGTAGTCTGATGGTGGCTATTTATGAGTTAGGTGTAAAGGAAGTTATGGTTGTTGCTCATTCTGATTGTGGGGCCTGTCACATGAATAGTAATGAGATGATAGAACACATGAAAGCACGTGGTATCAAGCAGGAAACCATTGATATGATTCGTTTCTGTGGTGTAGATTTTGGAGCATGGTTGGATGGTTTTGAGGATACGGAGAAATCGGTGAAAGGGACTGTACGGGCTATTATGGAGCATCCATTAATACCTGAAGATATTATGGTGAGGGGATTTATTATTGATTCGGTGACGGGTGAACTGACAAAAGTATAAAATGTGAGCTTTTTTATACAATCATGTTCATGTGACTTTGTGCATTATAAGAAAGAGAGGTATTTCTGCCCGATGCAGTATGTACCTCTCTTTTTATGGAAGTCTGTATTTATTTCATGTCTTTTTATTGAGCGAAAGCATGATGATATCCATCCACTTTGTTCCAATTGCCACGGGTAAAGTCGGGTACGGCAACAGGTGCATTTCCGTTTTCTATAGAAAGACGGGTCAAGTCGGCCATACAGCACCATTCTGCTAAATCATAAACGTCCATGTCCAGAGGAAGTCCGTTGTGCAAGCAATATACCAAGCGATAATCCATAATGAAGTCCATCCCTCCATGTCCACCTATTTTCTTTGCTGTTTCTTCTAATTCTTGGTGGATAGGATGTTTGTATTGGCTCATCAAAGTTTCTTTTACTTTTTCGGGAACAGCCGAGTGCATACTCAGATTTTCGTGATCGGGTATGCTGGTGCTGTCAATTTGATCCGGGCGGAAACAATATTGCTCGATGGGATATTTGTTGGCAAAACCTTTGGTACCGGTCAGCTGATACATACGGCTATAGGGACGCGGATTCATTACATCATGTTGTATGTGGATGGTTTTGCGTTTTCTGTGCGGATAAAAGTCATGGTATGGTCGCCGTTTTGGAAATCGGGTGCTTCTTCTTTCTGATATTGTTTTACCTGCTCGGGACCGGTTACAGCTTTGGTGTCCATGGCTACCAGTGTCTTCATGCGGTCACCGCGGTGAATGTTGAGCAATTGGCAGGCAGGACCTAGGCCGTGTGTGGCATAAACGTCTCCACGGAACTCCCGGTTGTAGTCCAAACGCCAGTTGTTCCAGTAATAAGGCCAGAATTCTTCCAGATTATGGATGTATGAACCTTCTACATGGAGCACTTCGCCGAAAAGACCTTTTTGTGCCATATTTAATGTCGTCAGTTCGAAGAAGTCATAAACACAGTTTTCAAGTTGCATACAGTGTTTACGGGTCTTTTCGGAAGTATTGATAAGTGCCCAAATTTCATCCAGTGACATGGCGGCAGGTACCTCGATGGCTGCATGTTTTCCATGTTCCATGGCATAGATACCCATTTCAGCATGGTGTTTCCAGTCTGTTGCAATGTATACTAAGTCGATATCGTTTCGCTCGCACAGTTGTTTCCATGCATCTTCGCTGCCAGAGTAGAGGGCAGGGGCTTCCATACCGGCGTTAGTTACAATTTTTTGTGCTTTTTCCGCATTTTCAGGCAATAAGTCGCAAAGAGCGACAATTTTAGTTCCCGGTATGTGCGTCCAACGTTCTACCGCACTGGGACCACGCATACCCAAACCGATGAAACCTACACGCACAGTGTCAAGTTTAGGAGTTATTAGTTCGATTACATCCTGTTGTCCCGCAGGACGTTCGGGAACTGGAACTTCAAGAGGTGCATACTCTTTTGTTGCAGTTGTTTCTTTGGGAATTGGGGTACAGCCGGCGAGGCATAATAACGCTATACCGACGAAGAAGGTAGATAGGTTTTTAATCATGGCTCTATTAATTGAAATTTATAGGTTAATAGTAGATGGTTGCAAAAATAGGAAATATCGTTGGAAAAACCTCATAAAATCGGCAGATTGCAGCAACTAAAATTGATTATTAAGAAGTTAGTGGCAAATCGGAGAAATTGGGAAGATGGTATAAAACGGTCTTAAAGCGGATTGCAGCAGGAAAACGGTTTCCTAGCCGTTACCCGAAAGCAATGCAGATTTAACACACTCCATTTCGTTTGCGGCATTCTGCGTAGGTTTGCTTATCAAGAGATAATTCGTTAATTTATTTCACATAAAAGTTTTATCGGAAATTTTACGTTTCTAAATATTTCCATGTGTCTATCTATATCATTTAAAATATCTTCAAATCTCTCAAGATTCGATAAATAGTCATAACCTCCCGACCTGTTAAGTTTTCTTTTATTTTTAATTTGCCAATAACTTCAAACTTGTCTTTCATAAGTGTCATATCCTTATGAGTAACTAATTTAAATGGAAATCCAAAAAAGAACTCTTTTTTTCCTTCAAAAATTTCAATGGAATCATTGCTATAAGTTCTTTGCCTTTGTGTTTCTGTCAGTAGTATGGCATTGTGTGTATGATAATCCCAAAGTATGTCGATTTTGGGTTGTTGCTTTAAGATTTCTTTTCTACTCGGTCCACCCATTAGGTGTCCGACTATAAATTCATCTTTTAACGTTTCAATTGTTGGTTTTTGTTTTCCCTTGTAGGTTGTAAGTACAAAATCATAGGTTATTTGTGATTTTTCTTGCGTGATTTGTGCACAAATTATAGCACAATAATTGTTGTCTGAAAGTTTAAAGGACAGAACATCATTTGATTCAAAATATAGATTTTTTACAACTCTGTATTTTTTTCTATTTCTAACTTTTTTGTTTGGTGCAGATATTTTTTCTAAAAATCGGTCAAGGACTTTTTGTCTTTTTTTGCCTTCCTTTTCGTCTACATCTTTTGTCCAAAGATTTACACCTGCTTTGAGTTCAATAACTCGTTTCACTTCATTTAAGATTTCATCAGTCAGTTCTCCGATTTCCCAAAATGCCAAGGCGTAAGCTGTAACAAAAATTTCGTGATAAAAATCCGTTTCATCTCCATAATCTTCTTTTATGAATGGAATTTCTTTCTTAATTATTTCAGCACTTGCTCCATTATCATACAATTCCATTATATATTCATAGGTGTCGTGTGCTAAATCTCCATCAATTATTTTTACTCCGTCTGTTGCCATTTCGATTTTATGTTTTTACTATCCCGCTTGCCGATAAATATACGCACTGAATTATTTAAAATACGCAATGCGTAAAAAGTATATTGCAAGTGCGAAGAGTTATCTCCCCCCCCCAAAGGTACTAATTCTTGGGGATACAGACGTTGTTTTCCGTGTGAAACTAATATCAACTTACTTTGCTTTCCTTGATTATCTTGAAAAACATAATAAAATTTATGGAACTTTCCTTATGTGGAAAAGCTACTGCCGTTGATTGACTTCTGCCGGAACATATTGAGATTCTCGGAAAAGGTATTTTCAAATATGTGTGAACGATGTTCCACTTGTGCAATGGTTCAGGCAGAATGCGAATGAATGGAGGAACGGTTTGGGGACTGCATCTACTAAACAGGATAAAGAACTGAAAATATAGAATGCACCCTAAATTCTATTCCAAAAGTAAATAAAAGCATTAGAAGATAAAAGATTATCAGAAAAATTTCCGACTTTTGTAGTCGGATAGAGGCAACTCTTTTCAAAACATACGGGAAAAAAAGAAGCGTTATGTTTATCTTGTAGGTTGGAAACGTAGGAAATTTCGGACTTGGTACAAGGGATAGCATAGTGGTTCTCACGCCATAGTGTGGCTGCTATTATCATATCTGTGCCAAAGGTTTCCTACGACCTCCAACTTAGACGTGGTAGCATTGCAGTTCCACGCTCTCGCATTTTATAACCGCCTATAAAGGGACTGATAGGCATCGAATAGAATACATATATGGAACAACAGTTTTGTCAAAGTTGTGGTATGCCCCTAACTGATGAAAACAGAGGGACAAATGCCAATGGGAGCAGTAGTGAGGATTATTGCGTGTATTGTTACAAAAAAGGTGAGTTTACCCAAGATTTCACAATGAGCCAAATGATTGAGTTCTGCCTGCAATTCTTAGACCAATGGGCTGTGCAGACCGAATGTAAGTTGAGTCCCGTACAAGCAAAGGAACAAATGCTTCAACACTTTCCCTACCTGAAACGGTGGAAAGAAAAAGATGAACGGACACTAACGGAAAAGGCAACCCACTTGCTTGCCCAATGCGAAAATGTGACCATCGCATCCATTGATGCCGACGGTTATCCGCGACCTGTGCAGATGTCCAAGATACATGCCAAAAGTTTTAACGAAGTCTGGATGGCGACAAGTGTCGGCTCCATGAAAGTGAATGATTTTAAGGCGAACAACAAGGCGGGTCTTTGCTATGACCATTACGGGGATGGCGTTGCCCTGCGTGGTACGGTAGAAATTATTACGGACGATACTATCCGCAAGGACATATGGCAGGACTGGTTCGTTCATCATTTTCCCGATGGACCAAGTGATCCCAATTATGTGCTTCTACATTTCATGGGTACGGAAGCCACCTTTTGGATAAATGGCGAATTTTCTCACTCCAACATCTGATATTTATGAAAACTATTGCACCTGATAATAAAAACATAGCCGCTTGCGGTCTTTATTGTGGAGCCTGCCGTAAGTTCTTGGCGGAGAAATGTTCCGGATGTAAACCAAATAAAAAAGCAACTTGGTGTAAAATCCGCTCATGTTGCCAAGAAAACAAGTTTAATACTTGTGCTGAATGCTCCCATGATGTCAGGGAATGCAAGTTGTTTTCCAATTGGATAAGCAAAGTATTTGCATTTTTGTTTAATTCTGACCGTTCTGCTTGCATTAGCTATATTAAGGAACAAGGTGAACAAGCCTTTGCCGAAGAGATGACAAAACGTAAATGTCAAACCATCAGAAGAAAATAAATATGAAGAACGAGGTGTTATATCTATTGTTAAATAACTATGCTGACCATGAAGCCGTGTTCCTAGCTTCGGCTATTGCGTGTGATGAACGTAGTATAAAAGAAAATCCCAAATACATGAACAAAGTCGTAGCTCCTACATTGGATGTTGTACGCTCATGCAGTGGTTTCCATACTTTACCCGACTATTCTTTTGAAACGATGCCTAATGATTATGCCGCTTTGGTGCTAATTGGTGGTTTCGGCTGGTTCGACGAACTGGAAGCAGATAAAGTCGTGCCAATCGTTCGCCGTGCCATAAAGAAGGGGATTATCGTAGGAGCTATCTGCAACGCTGCTTCTTTCCTTGCCAAACATGGTTTCTTAAATGAGATAAAACATACGGGAAATGGTTTGGAACAGCTACAATTATGGGGAGGAGGCAATTATACCAATAAGGCAGGTTATATGAATGAGCAAGCTGTATCGGACAAACGCATTGTTACGGCAAATGGCACAGGTTACTTGGAATTTGCTAAAGAGTTGTTGTTATTGCTGGAGAATGATACCCCTGAACAAATAGAAATGTTTTACTGCTTCAACAAAGAAGGATTGGTAAAGCTGTTCAGTCAATTACCTTGATAGTATGGATTTGTCAGATTGGTTCAAAGGTTTTGAGAAAGGTATCGCTCGACTCTCATCGGAACAACGAGCAGCCTTCTTTTCAGAATGTAGCAAGAATTGCGTGGATGGTGGTGTGCTTTCCATTTACAGGAAACTCTACAAGGATGCCAATGGAGATATGGATGTTTTCTTTCAGATGGCAGATGAATTGCCGGGAGTAAAAAGCGAGATTGTAGAGAAAGGTCGTGTCTATCATCTTATTTTCTTGGAATGTACTTGTGGCTTGTGTAAAAAAGGATATGTCACCACACCTTTGCTTTGTGAATGTTCACGTCAGAGTGTTCTTTATTCTTTGCAAAACCTTTGGAAAGAACAGAAATTTAGAGTAACACTTTGCCATTCTATTTTGCAGGGTGGACAGAACTGTAAAATAAAAATTGAATTGATATAGGATACTATTCTACCGCGAATCATGCAGCAGGTAAAAAGAAAATGAGTTCATCTTTCTTTTTGCCTGCTATATTTTACTATATTTGCATCTGTAAGAGTTACCCAAACCAGCAAAGTGATGCAGATCACGGTAATTAGGATGGTTGCCAACTCATTATCCTAAAATGAGGTGAATTTTCTAACTCTCTTGATTTCAAAGAGGTATATTCTTTTTGAAGAAATACAATATATTTTTAATGTTAGTGTATTGCTTGTCGGATAAATTGATTTCACTTATACTGTATTTATAACAAAAGCAGTCTTGAAAAGTCAAGACTGCTTTTTTGTTATAATTGTAATTCAATTCCCTCAATCAAAAAGTACGGTTCTTATTTAGGTCTATAACCATACATTAATGCGGCATTAATTTCAATAGCCCTCATATATTCTTTGAAAATTTTTTTTACTCTTTTCATCCTGCTATCCTTTTTTAAAACATTAAAAACTAATCTTTTGTACCTTTTACTTTGTATCGTACCCCCAAGCACGGAGGGCGTCATTTCCCATATCTTTGAGACCTGCTTTGATGATCTCTTTCAATTTCTTCATAATGTTATCCTTTCTTTGATTAAAAAAATAGGATTATTTTCTTACTTAATCCCTATACCCCAAGCTCTTACTTCGTTTTCACCCATTAGAGCAAGGCTTTCTTAAAAATACTTTTTACCTTTTTCATAATCTCGTTATCCTTTCTTTTTATGTTTTACAACACAAAATTATACTGTTTTGTTCTAGATTGTACTCTGATAAAGATAAAATGTATGCGAAAATGGCAAATTCTTGACCTGCATCAAGAATTTGCCATTTTTGATTAAAAAACTATTTCAGAAGCCTAGCTTCTTAAATTCATTTTCAAAATTAGGTGTAAATATTTCTTTTCCAATATTGCTCCTGATCTCTTCTAGTGACCAAAAACGGCCGCCATCCAGTTCCTCGCTGGGAATAATGGGACCGTCATAAGTGGTTTTATGCGAGAATACCAATTCTTTTTCCCGGGTGGATTCGAATACATAGCTAGTCAGTAATTCGGGAGTAAAGTCGGTGATGCCCAGTTCTTCTTTTACTTCACGTTTCAAGGCTGTTTCCACACTTTCACCCAAATCTATGTGTCCGCCTACGGCTGTGTCCCATTTGCCTGGCTGAATATCTTTCCAGTCAGGACGCCTTTGCAAATAGAGTTCGCCTTTACTGTTGAATACATGCAAGTGGACTACCGGATGTAGCAATTTACTTCCATTATGACATTCTCCACGGGTTGCAGCTCCTGTTATGTTTCCTTGTTCATCTACTATAGGAAACATTTCTTCTTTATTATCATAATTCATCTTCGCTATTTTTTGTTACTGCAAAGATATGAATTCGGACTCGGATTATATGGATCTTATAGTTTTTAATAGTAAAAAGGGATGTGAAATCTTTATAATCCGATTCCGAAATGCCGTTTAATAATTTACTTGATGCCGTTTTAAAAAAGCTACTGTTTTATGTATTTCCTTATACATCACAATATCTTCTTTTATAAAAGGTACCTCGTTGCGGTAGGTGGCGAGAAACTTCTCAATAAACGGTGAACTACGGAGCGGACGGCGGAAATCTATACCTTGTGCGGCGTTCATCAATTCGATGGCAAGTATATGTTCCAGATTATCCATCACTTTGTAGAGCTTGGTGGCGGCGTTGGCTCCCATACTTACATGGTCTTCCTGTCCGTTGCTGGATACTATAGAGTCGCTACTGGCGGCATAACAGTACATTTTATTCTGGCTTACCATGCTGGCAGCCGCATATTGGGGAATCATGAAACCGGAGTTAAGTCCCGGATTGGCAACTAGAAATTCGGGCAATCCGCGAAGTCCCATAATGAGTTGTGCCACACGCCGTTCGGATATGTTTCCCAGTTCGGCCATAGCAATGGCAAGATAATCATATACCAATGCCAGGGGCTGTCCGTGGAAGTTGCCACCTGAAATGATAAGGTCTTCATCGGGGAAGATAGTGGGATTATCGGTAACTGAATTTATCTCGGTCAACAGTACTGAAGCTACGTGGTTGATGGCATCTTTGGTTGCACCATGAACTTGTGGGATGCAACGGAATGAATAGGGGTCTTGTACGTGTTGTTTGGGCTGTACGATGATTTCACTGCCTTCCAGCATTCTTCGGAATGCGGCTCCGGTTTCTATCTGGCCTTTATGCGGACGCATTTGTTGGATACAATCCATGAACGGATCGATGCGGCCGTCAAAGGCTTCCAGGGAGATGGCGGCAATGAGGTCGGCTTTCTTGGAAAGACGGAAGGCTTTGAGTATGGCATACACTCCGTTGGCACTCATAAACTGGGTACCATTGAGCAGAGCCAGTCCTTCTTTGCTTTTCAATTTGACTGGTTCCCAACCAAACTCATCAAGCACGCTGATAGCTTCGCAGCGTTTGCCTTTATAATACACATCGCCTACGCCGATCAACGGAAGGAAGAGATTGGCGAGCGGGGCAAGATCTCCTGAGGCTCCCAATGAACCGCGGTCATAGACAATGGGCATTACATCGTTATTGAAAAAGTCGATAATGCGCTGTACAGTGATGACTTGTACGCCACTGTGTCCCAAAGAAAGAGCATGAGCTTTTAATAAAAACATCAGCTTCACAATGACATGGGGCATTTCTGCGCCTACACTGCAAGCGTGGCTTTTTACCAGGTTCTCTTGCAAAGTACTCAGTTCATCGGAAGAAATATTACGGTTGCACAGGCTGCCGAATCCTGTAGTGATGCCATAGAGAGGGACATCGGATTCCTTGATCTTTCTGTCCAGGTAATCCCGGCATTTCTGAATCCGGTCTTTAGCTTCGGGAGCCAGTTCCAATTTCAGATTTTCATTAATAATACGTTCGATGATGTCAAAAGTGAGGTCACCCGAACCTATTTGATATACATTCTTCATGGTCTGATTCTTTTTTTAACCGCGGAGGTTGGGATTAAAACATGGTTTTCACATAGTCCAGTATTTTCTGTTCTTCGGCAATGGTCGTCTGTTCTATCATATCGGCCTCTTCGCTCATCTTCTTTGACGAATTTTTCGTCTTTGATAGAAGTGAGG
>ENA-OQAA01000111-OQAA01000111.1-human-gut-metagenome-genome-assembly--contig:-NODE-111-length-57061-cov-2.371606_pt1 | contig 57061 bp, 70 predicted proteins | sample MGYA00242489_ERZ504515 | MGnify/ENA primary metagenome ERZ504515 (study PRJEB26092, sample SAMD00036237) | human gut metagenome | host: Homo sapiens | study: EMG produced TPA metagenomics assembly of... | reverse complement strand
TGCGTCCCATGTCTGGCCGTTGAAGCCTGCGGCATCAGCCTTGAAAGCGGCCCACGCTTCGGCACTGTCTCTTTCCCTTATTTTCATCCTTGGCCAGCCAAGTCGTGCACATGTTCAGCCTCGGTCTTTTTCCCGTCTTTCCAGATAACCTTGACAAACTTGGTACCGGTCACCTGGAAGCGGTTCATGCTGGCGGTCAAGGTGAGCTCGGCCTTCTTCACGGTACGTTTGTCTTCCTGAGGATTGACGCCATAAGGCTCGGCGCCAACAGTGGTAAGTGTTTCAGAACCGGCATAAATCACTTCATTAATTTGGGCTTTCAGCTGTTGTTTGCTGATTTCAGCAACAGTCTTTCCCTCACCGTCAACCAACGCTCCCTGAGGGTTAGCGATAACAAGTGCCTTTGTCACGCCATTGTCCACGTCAAGGAATTTATAACCTCCCGTCGTTGCCTCTGCACCCACGGCAGTAGCCGAAGTCAGCTTGGTAAAATCATCAGTATCTTTTGTAAATTCCTTCGACAGGACAATGTCTTCCCCAGCCACCAAGTACACATGCAGTTTTTCAACCGATGCCGCATCCTGGTCGTTGGCGGTGTTCTGCAATTCGCCCATGGCGGCACGTGTGCCCGGACCGGGTAATGCCACTGACATCACCACATCAACCGGTTGGTTGCCACTCTCCGGCGCTACCGGATTCTCTTCGTTGTTACATGCAGCGAACAACGCCAACGAGGCCACTGCAAAATACTTCATTACTTTCATAATTCGAATTGTTTTTAAATTAAGATTACTAATACTATATATAACTATGTCTGAGTTACATCTCTATCTGCTGATTGTTTCCACCGTCCCCGGGCTCCCCTGAGAGTTTTTGTTTGCCCTGGGCCATACCGGCTTTCTTGATCAATTCTTCCGCCTTCCTCCAGTCACCTTTCATGTTATAGGCAACGGCCATGGGAAAGAAAGCACGGCTGTCATTCGTTACCGGTTCCAACACCCGCAACGCGCCGTCCGCATCCTGCCCGTATTTCAACAGGGCGTTGGCGTAATTCAGGATTGCCACGGCGTCATCCGGGAACTGCCCGTAGGCCCTCTCGTACACCGGAAGGGGAGACATCCCCCGGGAAGCGTACAGTCCGGCCAGCTGGTACATCTCGTGCTGACTGAGACACTCGGGTTTCGTTTCAAAAATTTCGGGAAGTTCCTCCACCGTGTAAGGTCTCACGTCAAAACTGAGACCGAAAGTCGTGCGCCGCAGTCCCGGGTAGAATCTTCGAGGAGGAGGCGATAGCTCCTGCCGTCATCCAAGGCACGGATGGCCTCCTCGCGTTCCGTGTCACGCTCGTTATGTCCGATGATAAAAAGAATTTCGTCCCTGTTGACGAGGGTGGAGCCGCTGACCATCGATTTAAGACCCTCCCAGTCCTCCCCGATACCCTCGGTACGATAAACCGGTGCATTTTTCAAGGCGGGGTATTGACGCGAAATATAATCTGAAAGGGTTTGGGTGCGTCGTTGCGCGAGGGACCTGTTGTAATCGAAGCTCCCCTCGGGAGAGGCATAGCCTTTTATATGTACCTCCTTGAGTGACGTTCCTTGAATATTCAGGTTCTCCGAGAGAAACTTCTTCAGCCTGTCAAGCTCCTGAGCATTGCCTGCAAAATCTTCCTGCAGGTCGTGGCGTGCAACAGGAAAGACCACCTTACAGTCGAAGGAATCCTTGTAGCATTTGATCATGACCTTTTCCGGTTCGATGAAACTGTAAGCATAATCCTTTTCCCCGAAGAGGGGGATACCGGCCTGAAAGGCAATATCCTCGCTCTCGTTCGTGCCGCACTCGGCACAGCCGTACGACACCTCCCTGACAACGAGACGCCCGTCAGCCATCCACCGTTCAAAAGGGACGCTCCTTTTCACAGTCAGGCCCGAACTTTCCAGCACCTTGGCGGAACGGACCTCGCCGGATCCGGGGTTACCGGGTTTCAGGTTGCCCAACGCCTTTCGACGCTTGATCACCTTATATCTTCTCTTGCCGGCCACGCAGACCGGTTCGAGGCGGACGCTGTCACGCCCGTCAGCCGAGACATAGACGGGGAACAGGTAAGCGACTTCCTGGCTTCCAAGCCCTGCCAGAGGGAAGACACTGAAAGTAATATCCAACGCATCTCTACCCGGTTCACGCTCCACACGGCTGTTTGAATAATCCCAACGCGAGGTACCTGACGTTGATAAAATGTCCTGGGCGGAAGAAAACAAGGGAAACATTCCCAGGCAGCCCATGATAAGGATTTGCTTCTTGTTAATATGGTAAGGTTTCATTGATATACATTTTTAGCATGATAGAATAAAAAATTGTGTCCCCGGATTCAGGGAGTTATTTCAACATGTAAATAATTGAAATGGCGGCCCTGGTGGGACCTATGTAGTCCGCATCCCCCTTGCCCAGCTTCTGCCCGCAGGTGGTACACTTGTACTTGTCATAACGGGCGTGCACGTAACCGATACCCAAGGAGGCCTCGATATTGAAACGGTTGGAAAGCACCCACTGGTAACCGGCGCTCAACCCGCCTCCCCAGAAATAACCCTCGTAACGGTGGTCCTTCATGTTTCCGTCCCCTTTCTGAAGCACGAAGGGGACATCGACACCTCCGATATTCATCTGGCCGCCATGGGCATGCAACCCGAAGAACCAGCCGTTGAAAACGTCACAGGTCCAATAACGGAGCTCCGGCTGGACAAGCCAGTGACTGAACTTCTTTGCCTTGTACCGGGAAGACGTGGCGTCCCGCGTGTAGAAAAAGAAATTCATACCCACCTGTGTGTCAAGGGTCCATTTACGCCCCATGGAGAACTCCAAGGAGAGGTTGGGAGTTTTCAAGGCATCGTAGGCCAGATTGTTCTTCAAGGCAACCTTTTGAGAGAAGGCACCAGCCGAACAAAGCAAAAACACCAGAAGAAAAAACGGTTTCATCATACTGTTATTCATTGTTTCGTTACTTTATTTTATAAGAGGACAAGCCAAAGTTATCCTTATGTAATAATCATTAATAAAAATGCAGCTTCCCGGAAAAAACTCCAGAATCTTTCTTGCACGTATAGAGTGGACGGCCGGAAACTCCTGCCCGCACCAGAAGGACCTGCAGGGACGCAACCCGCCCACGAGACTTAAAAGTCTTTCAGCCGATCCGGCGAAAGCCGAATAGAGACACCGTCCCGAGTATGCAGGTAAATCGAATCCCTGTTGGACCATTCCATGTTGAATATCTCATGACTCATTCGCATAATGTAAACCTTTATTCGATGACTTTCTTATTTTCCACTCTCTCCCGTAGAGAGTGGAAAATTTTTCAAAATCCGCTCTGGAAAGCGGTTATAGATGCCAAAAAGAAATAAAAGATGAAACATGGACAGATTTTATCATATAACTAACTGAAAATAAGATTACTAATATTTTCATTAGGCAACAAAAACAGAAACAATGGAACTTTTTTATTTGAACGAGCACACGTCTTGTTATAATTACTCAAAATCTATGCAGGAGGGATTCCGGTATTATAAATTTGACGAAGGATTGAACCACGAGGAGGAATTGGTAAAAGATTGTATCCTGTTCGTACTCAAGGGGAGTCTGCAATTCTCCTGCAACGGTTTTCAGTTCACTGTTTCATCAGGAGAGATGGTCTTTTTTTGCCGTGACAGCCTGTTTAACACCCAATCACTGGAAAAATGTGAAGTCGTGGCTGCCTGTTCGAGGGGGGAGTATGGCCCTGTCAAAGGGCCTCCTTTTCAGAGTTATACCACCTGAGGGAAATTGTCGAATATCGTATGGAACCTCTTGAAATCAGGGATCGGTTATGCAAATTTCTTGAACTACTGGTGTGTTATCTGGAAGATGGAGCGAACTGTATCCATTTTCACGAAATAAAACTCAAGGAACTTTTCTGGAACATTCGCTTTTACTATTCCAGACAGGAACTTGCGAATTTTTTCTATATGATTATAGGCCGTTCGCAAGACTTCAAAAATAAGGTCTTGAACAATTACAAAAGTTGCAGGACCGTAAAAGAACTCGCATCGGCCTGTGATATCTCCCTTTCCGCCTTCAAAAGACAGTTTTCCGCGGAGTTTGGAGAGGCTCCAGCCGAATGGATGCAGAAACAGTTGTTGGGAGAAATCAAATACAAACTTTCAGTTACAGACCTGCCGTTGGGAACCATTGCCAATGAACTGGAGTTTTCCTCTCTTGCACACTTCTCCAGATTTTGCAAAAGATGTCTGGGATGTTCTCCCAAAGAGTTAAGACAGCAGATAAAAGGCGGTTAAACAATCTCTGAATGGGGGAGATAAGAAATTGATAAATAATAGAGCCAAAACGGAAACAGCCAACAAAATTATTGTCTTTAAATTTGCAGCGTAATCCAAATAAAAAAAGGATTACGCTATTTTTTAACACATACTGTAAGTTTTTTCTTATTTTCCACTCTCTACGGGAGAGAGTGAAGAAACAGGAACAAATATACGTATATTATGATAATATACTATAATTAAAGTGAAAAAAATATCTTATATAATAGAATTTAACTAATGTAGAAAAATATTATTATTCCATTAAATCATCTGTTTACCCAACAGATGCCGGTCCAAAACGTAGATACCATAACATGTAAATCCCTCTCGTAGCCATCTTTCAATTGAAGACGGTATAAGATAAATTAGCTAAATAAGGTGTTCCTTTTTTTTTCCTGTATAATCCCGCCACGTGCACCAAGGCGGGATTTACAGAAACATCCGGGAATGGTAAAATTATCGGTGGTAAAAGCCTCTTTGGGAGTGCTTAACCGCCGTCCATCGTCCAGACGGGAACTGAAGAATTTGAGCTGATATCTTTCGCGGTCGGGCCCGGTCAATCATCCACCGCTAAAATGAAGTCAGCCACTTGATTATTAACCGCATCCAGTGCGGAATGATCCAGTTCTTTCAGATAGATTCGGGTCGTTTTTTCCGACGTATGCCCCAGACACTCACCAATAACATGAACCGAGGCACCGTTCACCTTGGCTATCGTGGCCCATGAATGGCGGGCCGCGTGAAGTCTCAGCGGGAATTCCAAACCAATGACCCGGGAAATCTTTCCCAGGGAGTAACGAATCCTATGGTAGGCACTTCTATAACCAGCGTACGGATCCCGTTCTGCCGGAAACAACGGGAAGATGTAATTCTCCCGGTACATTCTTGTAATCTTTCCAGGATACGACTGATCTCCTTGTTTATACCTACCCGCATCAATTGATCGGTCTTGTGACGCCTGTAACAGATTTCACCCGGGAAAACATGCCTCTTTTTTAGCAATGCAATATCGACGAATGACATTCCACGCGTGTAAAAGCTGAACATGAAAATGTCCCGGGCAAGAGATAACGGGCTGTCCTTTTCCAGTTCAATTGCGGATAGTGTTTTAATCACAACCGGATCAAGGGAGCGTTTGAGAGTTTTTTCCGTTTTAATGCTTATATCGCGAAATGGGCAAGGAAGTTCCAGGCCCATCTCCCGACATCCCTTCCTGAAAAGAGCCTTGATATTATGCAGATAAAAACCAATGGTGTTATCGCATATACCGAAGCGAGTAGTTTCCCCTGGTAGTCGGAAATGATCCGGGAAGAGAGTTTTATGAAAGGAAAATCCTTTTTTCCCAGGTACCTCTGCATGGAACGCAGGCTGGAGGCGTATGCCCGGGCTGTTCCCTCATGACCGCTTTCACGAAGCTCTCGGATTTTCCGTGAAAAATAGAAATAAAACCGGCTTCGCGGGTTAACACGCCGTAAGTCCTGAATACGTCCTCTATTTCGTATTCCCGGGATTTCTTCTCTATCATTGAAATACACTTTAACAGTACTTGAGATACTTTCGCACCTGTTGTTGATCCTCCGAATCGACTCCGGGGTGTTTTCCCCGCCGTCGATAACCCTCCTTTTACGGGATCAAACAGGGTATCCGGGATACTGAATCCTGTATAAACAACCTTTTTCCTTCGCTTGTGAAGAACCTGCACGACTAACGGGAATTTGCCGGACCGGTTGCTCCTTCCTTTTACCAATACTGTTTTAACTGTTGCCATAAGTTTTTTATTAGTTAGACATTTGACGCTTCCTTGTTTCCTGGAAAGGAAGCATAAACTTATATGCATCAAATCGGAAAAAGACCAAAAAAGTTCAGTAACCAAGCGGGAAAATTGCACGAAAGACGGGAAGTCGGTTCCAGACCCGTCGGTAAGGGAACGGTACGTCTTGTATGTATAGGATTTTTTTCAACTTGCCAAACATGAAAAATGGAACAGGGTGAGATGGTAAAGCATGTCCCAATACATCCCCAAGTAAACCACGGGGATTAAGCATGGCAGATGGGATTTTTTCGTTGCACAAGACAAAAAAGGCGGCCCCACCTGCCGCCTGTAGATTGATAAAGAGAGAATTCCATCCTACGCAAGATGATCAAAGCCATATGGATCCAGCTTCCACATCCCCCGCCTGGTAGGTATAGGAAATGAACTCCTCAAGCGCCTCCTTCCATGTAAGACTGAAGGTTTTCATGATGGAGTGTAGCGTGCGGTTGCTGTCTTCATCCAGGCTATCCTCCCCGATCAGGTTCACATCTGCCTCCGGGTCCACATCAACAAACTCCTCGCGGCTCCAAAACACCACTACCGGGATGCTCAGGTTAATATCCCATGTTCCACGCTGGATCAATACCCCGGAGGGCTTGTAGAACGGGTCAAAGCCGTTTGTCTGCGGGTTCTTTTTAGAATTGTAGCCGTGATACAGGCGGAGTTTCAGGTCAAACTCCTTGCGGTCCTTCAGGAACCGGATAACTCCTTTTAATCCTACCGGGTTAGTGCTTCCCGTAATTTCCGCCTCGTTGTCATGTTTGGTCTTGTCCCAGGGCGTGGTATCCACATAGAGATAATCCACCAGTGCCTCCGGATCATTGTCGTCAGCTTCCGGTTTCCCGTCAAAGGTAGGTCTCACGTTCTCCGGGGTGAAGAAATGCTGGTGGATATTCTCCTGCCCGTTCTCCACGAACTGGCCGTTCATCAACTCTCCTTTGGAATTGTAGTAATAGATAAACATCAGGTAAACCGGGGCCGGGGTAAAGTTGTTTCCATTTTTATATTCGCCGTTTTTCTGAACGTAAAACTTGCCCTGGCTTCCTTCAGCAAGGGTCCATCCACTGCCGGTCTTCAGTTCATAAGTGATCTCCTGGACACGTTTCATATACCTGGCCGGGGATTCCGGATTTTGGTGGGGACCTCCGGCCTTCTGTATCTCGTTCCAGTCAGCGTGCAGGTGGCATTCAACGAGGCGGACGGTCATTTTTGCCGGGTCCTCATGCAGTTTGTTCTTCGTCTCGTCTTCTGGTATTACAGGATCCTTGCTGCAAGAGTTCAGCGACAGGACAAGGGACACTCCTATCAGAAGTGCCCACACGGTTTTACATGCAATTGTTCTCATTTTTCTTTTTATTTATTAGTGTTGATTATAGTTGTTATAAATTAAAAAATCCAGTTTACACCGCAACGCACATCACGTCCCATATCATGCGCATAGTAACGCGAGCGGTTGGTGTATTCCTTGTACTCACGATTCAGGAGGTTGTCTGCCGACAGCATGAACCGGACCTGGTGTCCCCGTTTCACGGGAAGTTCAAGAGCAGCGTCGAACCCGAGGAGATGGTACGCCGGGGGAGTATACGGGATAAGATCCGTGTCCGGATCAAACCGCCTCTGTTTTGCGGTGAAACGGTGCCTGATGTTCAGACGCAGCCTGAGATGCGATTTCGTCTCGTGTATCCACGCAAGTTCATGGCTGAAACGGAAGGAGGGAATATAAGGAAGATAATTACCCTTTGTCCGTTCGTTTGCCGTATAAAGGAGACGACGGCATGGTAGTCCCATGAACCGCCCGGAGTGAAACGCAGGTCAAAGTCCATACCGCGGAAGAAAGCCGGGGTCTGCCTGTACTGGAAGACCGGGTATGCTCCCGAAATCACGGTGACTGTCTCTTTCTCCGGCCCGTCATAGATATAGCCGTCCACCCATTGCAGGTAACCGTCCAGACAGACGCTGAACATCCCGTCGCCGTAACGGAGGGAAGATATCCATTTGTAGCTTCTTTCCGAGTGCATCGCAGAGTCTCCCCTGACAAACATCCCAGACCCGAGCTCGTTCCCGTTGCTGTACAGTTCATACACGTGAGGGGCACGCCAAGCCAGACCGAAGTTGGAGGTGAGCCTCCAGCGTCTGGAAAGTTGATAGTGTCCTCCCAGGCTGTAGGACACGTTGTTAAACTTTCTTGTCCCGCCATAGGGGCTTCCCGTCCAGTCATAACCACTGGCACGGGTTTCCTGCATATCCAGGCGGAGGCCTGCTTCAACGCCTCCCCTGGCCAGGTGATATTTCCCGATTCCGTATATCCCTGCCTGTGTCTCCGTGTAGTTCGGGATAACGGGCACGAATCCGGTACCCGCGCGGCTGTGGTTCTCGATGAACATGACCTGACCTCCCGCCTCGACTTGCCAGGAGCGGTAATCCCGCTTCCAACGCAGAAGATGCTGGAATGAATTCAGGTGCAGGGAAACCGCCGGAATGTTAGAATCCAGCCGCCGGACACGGTTTTCCTGCCTATCGTCCTTCTGCCAGGTACTTTGCCAGTGAATACTTCCCCCCTTCTTCATGCCGAGCCGCATCCTGCCGAATGTGATCTGATGGGTGACCTCCTGGCAGGGAGCCTGATACCACGGGAGAAGGGATCCGTGTGCAGGGGGCGACCAAGCCGGATACGTTCCGCCAGCAGGTCCTCGCTCCCCATCTGGGCGCTGAGCATCACCCCTGTCCGGCTGTAGAAGCGGCTGTAGAAACCTTCCACTCTCAGACGTCCGCGGTCATAGCCAGAGAGGCGGAAGCGTGATACTCTCTGGTTCCCGTGTTGTTCAGAAGATAGTGCGCAGTGGAACGGTCCCCGGAATTTGACCAGGTTCCCTGCAGACGCCAGGCGAAATCACCGGGAAAAGCACCTTCGAGCTGTCCGGTAGCCACGTAGCGACGCCCGTTACTTCCGTAAAGTGCGGAGATTCCCCCTTGAAGGGAGCGTTTTCTGAAAGGAAGCGGAGACTGCTCCATGACGATAATCCCTCCAAGGCATCCGAACCGTATCTTACCGCATCGGAGCCCTTGATTACCGAAACAGAGGAGCTGCCGTTCATGTCCACTTCGGGAGCGTGGTCGGCCCCCCATTGCTGCCCGGTCTGGCGGGCACCGTTATGGATGATCAGTATCCGGTTCCCGTACATTCCTTGGATAACGGGTTTGGATACAGTGGTTCCCGTGCTGATGGAACTTACCCCGCTGACACGTTCGAGCAGGGTGGCAAGCGAGGTTCCCAGCGCGTTCCTGATCTCGGGAGATGAAAGGCGCCGGCTCACCACGTTGGGTGACGCCCCGGCACGTTCACCGGTCACGACCACTTCCCCGAGTTTTTGTATGTCCGGGGAGAGACATACGGTATGTATGCTGCTTTCTTTGAATACCTCGTTCAAAGGCACACGCCGGGAACCGTAACCCAGGCACTGCACGAGGACCGTATCCATGAAACACGTTCCATGACCGAAAACAATCATTCCACGGGGGGAGCTGACAAGTAACCGTTCCCTGGTCAGGATATAGGCCCCTTCAATGGGAAGCCCGCTTTCCTGGTCAATGACCAGCAGAGTATCGCGTGTACCCGTCGATTGCCGGTCAGCCTGTACCCGTGCTTCCATGGGAGAAGGGAGGGTACATAGGCAGACAACAAGCAGGCACACATACTGGAGATATGCATGAAATGTCATACTTGAAAAAATATAAACGGGTTATAATCTGTTAAGACAGGACATGAAAAGCCCCTGCACGCAATCACAGTGATGGCATGCGAATCCCTCAAGGGAGTTATGACAAACACACAGGGGGTGCACGGAGGAAATGCGGGAAAAGAATGACGATGACATCTGTTTCCCCGGAGATAAGATACCTTACAGGCCTGCCAGTCGGAATATAATCGTATATAAAAATCCCTGCCTCGACAAACGGGGAGAGCGTAAAGAGACAGATGGTACAATTTTCAGGAGAATCGTGACGGGAGTGTCCCTGTTCGTTATGGGATACGCACGAATGTTCCCCGTGAACATGAAAAGCTTTCACGAGGAAAAAGGGCATCAATGTCAGCAACAACATACATGCTATGACAGCCCGCTGTCTCTGTCTTTTTTTCGTACGATCCATTAGTTTGCAAAATTAACGGTTTTAATCATCACTCGCAATACCTACAAATAATGATTTGCAAGCATAAACACCATGTATATTTGTTACGGATACCAGACAGACCGTTTTATTCCTCCAACCAGTCGTCCGAGAGCCCGAAACTCCTGTCACGAAACAATTCAGCCAGACCTGAGATTTGTTTGAAACGGAGTAACTCGTTCTTGTCCATGCCTATGTTGCGCATGATCCAGCTGTCGGACATACCCGATTTTGACAGTTCCGCCACAATACCTGTCATAAGTTCCAGCGAGTGCATTCCCCTGGCCCTGTTATGACGGATAGTCGAGGCCATCCTGTTCGAGATGTCTTTGTTTATGACCGTTACAGGCAGCAATCCGTTCTCGCGCTTGTAAATCCTGACGGATGTTTTCATAACCAGATAGCGGTGGTAACCGTCAACCAGCTCGTAGATATCCTCTTCTTCCCGGTAATAACACACGAGGGGCATCGTGTAACCGTCTTCCCAGATGGACAGTTCCAACAGCTTCATCTCCGGGGGAGCAACGACATTCGGGTTATAGCTGTTGGCCACGATTTTCTCGACTGGCACGGCCTTGACGTTATACGCCGGACTTTTAAAACTTGACATGACAATCACAATTTATATCTTTTCAAAACTCTCTCTTTCATCTCCCTCTCCCGTTTGGTCTGCGTGAAACCCATATACTTGCAGGTATGATCGTTTTTCAGGATGCAGACGCACATTCGTTTGTAAGTGGGTATTTCACGAAATTCAGGGATATCTATCTCGTCTATATACTCCATGCGGACGGGCCTCTTGTCAGTCCGGTATGTCGTGCATTCTTCCACCGTGAACGGTACACCGGCCGCACGCAGCTTCCCGATCGTTTCCTCTCCCAGGCAGCCTCCTTTTTCTCTCCAGAATTTCTGGCTCACCCTCAGTTTCTCCAGGTAGTTCTCCCTTGTCGCCCGGGGAAGCGTGTCAAGGAGGAAGTACATGTACTCTTTCCACGTGAACCCGTCCGGACACTGATGGAGCGCCAGCCCATCGCAACCGTGTTCCCGTACATTCCGGCGAAACTGACGCCGTTGACCCGGCTGACCATGCGTCCCCAGGTATCCGGATCAATAACTTTATAAAGATGTAGGGTCGAAACGGCCTGTGAGATAAACGGGCTGGCCACCCTCTGGCGGGACAAGGGAATCCCGGCCTGGTAATACAAGTCATACAAACGGTTATAATCCCAACCATACCGGGCATACCCCGTCCACACGTCCGTTGTCTTCCAGTCGTACATCGGGTAGGCGTTATAAGTGTAATATCCTACACGGTGAGTCCACTTGTAGTTGGCCAGCTTACGGTAATTCTTGTCGGAATGAATCGCCCGCCACCGGTTGAAGCTCTCCTGCGTGCGGATCCCCACGAGGCAGCAAACACGCTTGCATCCCTTCTTACGACGTATCCAGGAAGGGAAAAGAGACTGGAAGTCGTAATCCCACAGGCTGTCGTTCCAGAAATCAAAATCTTTCACGGTAAGAGCGGTGCCCGGCATCTGGCGAACCCAGATATTCTGGTACCCCTCTTGCCAGGGACGCCAGTACTGCTGGTACATGGAAGTACATGTGGGTACTTGAAGGGGACACAACAGTGGAACACTTCAAGGATATCCCGGTTGTTGGAAAACATCCTTCCACGTACTCCGTGCTCTGGCGGTACTGCACCTCGTAATCCATGTGGAACACACCCAGTTTTCTACCGGGTGCATGCATGCGGATATAATCCATGCACAAATGGAGAAGGATACCGCTATCCTTGCCACCGGAAAAAGAGACATACACGTAATCAAAATAGTCAAAGATGATCTTCAATCTCCGGTTGGCGGCCTCGTGGACATCCATCCGGCGCATCATGCCCCACCTCCTTCATGATAACGCATCTTGACATACTTCTTCCACTCGACACAGGGGATAAAATTCTTCATTGAAAAGTCTTCCACGTGGCGTTCGTGTACAACGGCCACAAGGGAACCATCAGAAGAAAAATCATGGATAATACGGTCCAATAACACCTCTATTACAGAGGAGTTATCCCCGCTAATATAGTAGTTATCTATGCAATTGTTTGTCAAGGTCATTTTCACGGGCATGAATCCCAACACCCTTTGCTCATCCATGGCAATGTACCAGACATGGTTACGCGTCGTTTTGAAAGGGTAATTATTATTTTGCCGCAATACGGCCGGGTTCATTACCAAAGGCGCGACAAGGTCAAAAAGCCGACCGTCCAATCCTTGTAACTTCAGAATGTTCATGATTCCAATCCGTTATTACTAAAAATCGAATGTGTACCTATTATGCGTTTGTCCATGATTTCCGGCATTATCATGCCGCAAGCACGTTACAAATGACTATCCGCAAACATGGATATCAATGGGGACGGGAATGATACCTCCTGAGTTTCCAAAAGGGAGAAAAACATAAGAATGAACAATAATGCCACGGGAACGATCTCCACACCCCATTCCCCTATCAGCTCAAAAGTCACGTGCAGGTCACATACCCTTCTTTCCGAAAACATATGACCGGAAAGGCAGGAGCAGAGAACACGGAAAAAACAATTCAAAATTTAGTACATGATATTAAAAAATTATACATTGAAAATCAGAGGAGCGACCCGCCAATCAACTGGTGATTGGCGGGTGCCCTCTGGCTTAAAATAAAAAATCACCTTACCAGATTCGGGTTTTTCTGGGAATCCATATCAGGATATGGAAGATACATCAGATTGTCACTCCATGTCCTGTTCGTATATTCTACAGACTCCTTTACCAGGATCCCGTCGGCGACTTCAACAGCCGTGTTCTCCGCTCTTTCCTTAAAGGTGTCTTTCAGTCTGTTCATACGGAACTGGTCCGCACGGCGTGTGACAAGGGCCACCCAGTAGCCTGCCACCTCCCAACCATGCTCCTTATAAGCCGCTTCGGCAAGGTCATCTGCAGAAAGTCCGGTGAGCGGTTCCAGTCCGGCACGCTCGCGGACATCATTCAGACACTTGAATGCCAACTCGTCCGTCTGCCCCGTCCTGGCCTTGGCTTCCGCATACCACAACAAAACCTCCGAATAACGAATGATTCTATGCCGATGGTCATTACACATGTTCTGACTGGCCGGTTTTGTATAATCATACGGGGCACTGGTATTCACTTTTGACGCAGGATCCCAGTGACGGAGAATATACTGAACATGGGGTGATGTTCCGGAACGACAGGGGTACCGTCCTCCTTCAACTCCCACCAGTCAACCAACGTTCCGTCTTTCAGACGAATCTTGGGATCATAAGTCGCATCTTTTCTCGGACCGTCAGGAAACTCCTTCCAGAAACGAATTTCACCCCAGGCGTCTCCCCAGCGCCCAGCGATTCAAACTGGTTACATGAAGTAAGCTCCGAATCCTGTGCCCAATCCACGAACGGTGAATAATTTATGCCGAGCACCGTCTCATTATTATAGTTATTGCTCATAGCATACACATCTTTGTAATCCTTATCGAGCTTATACTCGTATTCACCTCTGTTCACACCCTCAATGACCTCCTTCGCCTTTTCAGCAGCCTTTGCGTAATATTCCGTTTTGTTCATCGGCCAGCCGGCCATAGCCATATACACTGCTGCCAAAGTAGATTTGGCTGCCTGCCGGGTTACATACACATTCACTCCGTTCAGAAAGCGGGGGCTGCCACTGTAACCCGTAGGCAATACGGCCTCAGCTTCGGTCAGGTCCTGCACAATATGACCATACACTTCTTCCACGGGGGATAGAGGTTTGGTATAATCATCGTTGACATTGTCCAGATTCATCGGCAGCGGTCCCCAAAGTCGCACCAGGGTAAAATAAGCGTATGCCCTCCAGAATTTAGCCTGCCCGAGGGCGATATTTATCTCATCTTGAGTGGTAGGTGTTTTAGAAGCCCCTGTATGATCAAATTGGCAGCCTTTACAATGGCATAATGCATGTTCCACGCATCTTTGACACCCTTGTTGTTGTTTGCTGCGGCAAACTTGTCCATTTCTGCGGCAGGCTGTTTGTTGCTCCCCGGATTGGTCGTTATATCATCCCCTGCCACTGGGGCAGCTGCATGTTCGTATATACCTGTGAAAGGTTGACTTTCTGGTAAAGGGCATATATGCTCATGTTCAATTCATCCTGGGTAGAGAAGAAGTTTTCCGGAGTGAGTTTTCCCCTGGGATCTTCCGTTAAGAAATCACTGCACGACATCAGTGAAAATGACAGGGCAACCATAGTGCCTGCTATTATTTTTATTTTCATAAGTTCTTCTATTTTAGATTTAAAAATTCATCCGGAGACCGAATGTGAATGTTCTTGGGGAAGGATAGGCTCCCATGTCAATACCCGCGTCAACGTCAACGCTGCTGTTCGAGAAGGTAGTACGGCCGGATCCATCCCCTTGTACCCGGTTATTGTAAAAAGGTTCTGACAGCTGAAAGTAAGCCGCAAATCAGCGAATCCCGTTGTCTTTTTGGGGAAAGTGTATGAAAGACTGATATTCTCCAGACGAAGGAAGTCCGCGTTCTCCAGCCATTTGGTTGAAACCGGCTGCAGATTATTTCCACCTTCGGTCAGGCTCGGGTATGTTGCCGAAGAGCCAATCTTGTCGAATCCCTTCAGATAGCGTCTGCCAGAGTTACAAAGCGGGAATTCCCTTCGGCCGAAGCCATCGTATATCTTACAAGATTCAAACGTTTGGCTCCGAAAGATCCGTTGAAGAACAGGTTCAGATCCCAGTTTTTATAAGACAGGGAGTTATTCCATCCCAGGGTGAAATCGGGATTGGCCTTGCCGATGACCTTGCGGTCGCCACCGTCTATCATCTGATTTCCATCTACATCCGTGTAAGTGTCATGTCCGTTTTCATCCAAGCCGGTCCATTCATATCCCAAAAAGTACCGATGGCCTCACCCGGCTTGATAATGGTGGCATAATCAACCATACCGGCAGCCGGACTGGAGCCGTTGATGAAATCATTCTCACCACCGGAAAGGCGTTCCACGCGGTTCTTCAAATAAGTACCGTTCAAGGTGGAGGTCCATTGGAACCGGTCATTCTGCATAATCCGGGCGGTCACGCTCAAATCAATACCACGATTACTGATTTCGCCGTCATTCACCCAAAAAGAGTTACCGCCGACATATCCGGGGATACTTCTTTTAAGCAACGCATCTGTAGTACGCTTATAGAAATAGTCCACACTGAAATTCAGCCGCCTGTCGAACAGGGAGAACTCCAGACCCAGGTCGAACTGCTTGGTCTTCTCCCACGTAAGCTCGGGAGTCGCTATGTCATTTGCCCAATAACCGGTAAAATTACTGTTGGTTCCAAAATTGTATGCAGTAGCACTCATAAGGCCCATGGTCGCGTAAGGACTGATGGCCTGGCTACCCACAATACCATAACTGGCGCGAAGTTTAATGTCCTGAACCGAGGAAACATCCTTCATGAAATCCTCATTGCTCAACGTCCAAGCTGCGGCAATAGAAGGAAAGTACCCCCATTTCTTTTTGGCAAAGCGAGAAGAACCGTCGGCACGAAATGTTCCGGTAAGCATATAACGATCCTTAAAATTGTACATGACACGGGCCACTCCCGACATCAGCGCCCATTGCTCGTAACCATTGTTTGCATCACGAGAGGAAGCCATACCCACATTCCACCAGCCACACCCTCGGTCAGCAGGTTGTTACCGGTTATACCCATTGTCCTGGTTTCGGAGGAGGTCACCTCATATACAGCCGTGGCTGTCAGATGATGGTCATTCCAGGAACCTGTATATGTCAGATTGTTGGAGCTTTGCAGCATCAGACGATAAGTATCGTTATTGCCCATACCACTCTTGGTCCCCACTCGTTTGGAGCTGAAACTATAACTTTTCCCGTCATAATAGTCCACGCCATTGGTTGTGGTGAATGTCAGCCCCTTCATTATATCAAGGCGCAAATCAACACGTCCGTTGAAAACATTGGTCATTGTCTCTCCCGACTGCAACTTTAGGATACCGACCGGGTTGGAAGCTATGGAATTATAAGTATCGGTGTTATAGTTCCCGTTTTCGGCCATCATCGTCATGGTAGGCGAATAGTTCAAAGCAATCCAGATCGGATTATCCTTACCGGAGGCAAAAGATCCCCCGCGACGCACACCGTGGGAAGCTTGATGTCAGCCGTGATATGCAGCCAGTCGGTAAGCTGTGAGGAAAGATTCGCCTTCGCCTGATAACGCTCGTTCTTCGATTCAATGACCACACCTTCCTGGCTCATGTAGTTGGCGGAAATGTAATATTGGGTCTTCTCGCTACCATTGGAAAGAGCCAACTTGTAATTCTGGGTGATCCCCGTACGGAAAATCTCATCCTGCCAGTCGATGCCCCCCGTTCCGTTCTGATAGGATTGCATCTCTTCGTTTGAGAAATCAATACCTTTGACCTCCTTGAGCGCCAGAGCGTAATCGTATGCTCCAAGGATATCGTATCTCTTATATACATTGGAAACTCCCACTGATGCGTCGAACATAATTTCACGCACACCGGCCTTACCAATCTTGGTAGTGATCAGAACGACCCCGTTCGAACCCCTGGAACCGTATATGGCAGTGGACGATGCATCTTTGAGAACCTGCATCGAACGGATGTCCTCGGGATTGATACCGTCCAAACCGCTTTCGCGGACGATTCCGTCAACCACATACAAAGGGTCGTTGCTTTTGCTGATGGAGTTAGCACCGCGGATGCGGATTTTCACGCTTCCCCCGGGGACGCCGCTGTTCTCAACATGAACGCCACTGACACGCCCTGAAGAGCGTCTGCAACCTGGGTTATAGGCTGGTCCTTGAAATTTTTGTTGTCCAGCACGGCTACGGAACCGGCCATATCCGCTTTTCTTACAGCACCATAGCCAATAACAACCACCTCGTCAAGGACTTCGGCATCTTCCTTCAAAACGATGTTTAACGGTTCACCTGTCCAGGCTATTTCCTGGCTCTGATAGCCGACATAAGAAACAACAATTATATCCCCTTTTTTTACGTTCCTAAGGGAAAAATCACCGTCAAGTCCCGTAATGCTGCCGTTTGTCGTCCCTTTGACAAGTACGGATGCGCCGATAATGCTTTCGCCATTGGCATCTTTGACAACTCCTTGACAGATATCACTCTGTTCGATAATTTGTCCCCTCAGGGAAGGGTAGTCAGGGAACGCATAAACCTGCATCCCACACAATAGCGAGAGCGACAGAATTGCTCCCGCTGTTTTTTGAAGTGTATTCATAAATTATTTAGTTAGGAAAAAAAGTTCGATAAGAAACATGTTCAGGCGTTATGCTCTTTTCAATACAAGTTCTGTATTCTACCCGGATCATATCTCCTTGGTTGAAACGCTGAAAGTTTCAATAAGGGTATTACCATCTGTTATATATTCTTTTTCCAAACGGTTAACCTCCTTGTCGTCAATGTAGCCTATTACTGTTATATGAAGCCGTTTACCCGCCTCCGAGATACTGGAAACCGAACCGGCACAGGTCATGAAAAACGCATTCCCATTTGTACAACAGGACATAGTTGCCGTCCTTATTTGGGCAGAATAGGAATCACCAATGTATTCTCCCTTGTCATTGTACAACTTGGCGGGACCACCCTTGTCAGCACCACCGATACTTACACTCACTTCAAATGAATCTGTGTCACCGGACTGTTGGATTACAATTTTATGAATTCCTGTCTGAAAATCAGATGCGTTTTCCGTTCGTTCATTGTCACATCCTACAAATATAAATCCGGCCAAGAGCAATACAACACTCCATAATGTGAATTTACTTTTCATATTTATATTTACAACAATAATTGATAAAAATAATATATCTATAAATCTTGCCAAGAAGAATATTAATCATCTAAGGCAAACAAATTATCTAATTAACAACAATATATTTATTGAATATAATACGCAGCCCATTATTTATTGTGCAAAGAAAAAACAAGATAAAATATTATTGATTATCATTTTAGCCCTATAATTTATCAATATGGCCTAATAGTTTGGAATATATAAACAAAATATTATACAATAAGATAAATACATCAAATAAAAATACCTTAGATTTATATTACAAAGGAGATGATTATGGCAAATTTCTATGTTTCATGTAATGTGTCAAAGTATAATAAGAGAAATAGAGAGGAGCTGTAAGGTTATTTTAGGACAAGTCAATTCATTGGTGCAAGGTGCAGCTATATCTGTATATAGCTGCACCTTGCACCAATGAATTACATCCTAAAAATCAATGATTTACATTTTTAGTAACAAGAATAGGTGCAAATCCTTTTTTGCACTTATTCTGTTACTTACACTTTTCTTGTTTTTCCGTTTACACAGAAAACTAAAAATCTCCTGTTTTTTTCTTTTTCGGTCAAAATTAGTATATTTGTATCAGTTCTAAAAGTGAAGCAAAGCAATGCACTGAAATTAGCACCGCTACCAAATCGCTACCAATTACCAGGCTTATCGCTCTTTACGCTTTATCAATCAGCCGATTAAAAGAAAATCTTAGTTTTTAGCAAAAAAACAAAATCTTCAAGGATAGGGTGATGAAGCAAACCGATTCTGCCGGTCACTTCCAGCTTCTTTTCCAATGAAGAATCAGCATTGTCTCTGCAACGGATACCTTCCCAGCCTTCCAAAAAGTCATAACTCCGAAATCCGCCATCTGTCACAACTTCTATACCTTCCAGCTTCAATCGCTCCATTAATTTGCATATTTCCTTATTTTCAATGGCACGCAATGCCGACAGGCTGATTTGCCCGTGCTGATATCGGCTTCTTGCATCCCGCAACGCAAAAGGTACACATAATGCTCCCGCAATATCGACCTTAAAAGGTGGAAACAGTTTTCCCATATTCACTTTTCTTTTAACTGATAATAGTTAGAAATTCAAGTTTTTACCCTATTCATACAAAGAACAAAGAGAAGCAAATATAACCAAAGTATTTAAGAAAACAACAAATAAAATCCCTATTTCTCATCTGTCATTTTGAAATAGATTGACAGATATATTATCTCATAATTATCAATAAGATACAATTGTAAAAGCATCAAATTCTATAAAGTTTTCCATTTTACAACAAAGCATATTTGATTATCAACACATTAACCATTTTTAATCCAACAAAAGTTTTCCAAAACAGAAAACTTACAGAAAACTATCATACCTTTGTTTCGCAATTAACTCCTATTTGTAAAATCTAAAAATACAATCAACATGATACAAACGGTACTCAAGCGTGACGGGCGCATCGTCGGCTTCAATGAAGAGAAAATAGTAACTGCCATCCGCAAGGCCATGCTCCATACGGACAAGGGAGAAGACATGCAACTGATACGCCAGATCACCGACCACATCTCCTTTAAGGCGATGCCCAGATGACGGTGGAAGCCATTCAGGACCTGGTGGAAATGGAACTGATGAAGAGCAGCCGTAAAGATGTAGCACAGAAATACATTGCCTACCGCAACCAGCGCAGCATTGCCCGCAAGGCGAAAACACGCGATATGTTTCTGGAAATCATCAACATCAAATCCAACGACATCACCCGCGAGAATGCCAATATGAACGCCGACACCCCGGCGGGCATGATGATGAAGTTTGCCAGCGAAACCACCAAACCTTTCGTTGACGACTATCTACTGAGCGAAGAAGTGCTGGATGCCGTCAGCCAAAACTATCTGCACATCCACGATAAGGATTATTACCCACCAAAAGCCTGACTTGCGTACAGCACCCGCTGGACCGCATCCTCACATACGGTTTCTCTGCCGGACACGGAGAGTCGCGCCCTGCGAAACGCATTGAGACCGCCAGCATACTGGGCTGCATCTCATTGGAAACCGCCCAGAACGAAATGCACGGCGGACAGGCGATTCCCGCGTTCGACTTCTACCTCGCTCCCTACGTGCGCAACAGCTTCATCGAGGAAGTAAAGAACCTGGAAGAGCTGAACGGTGAGGATTACTCACATCTCTACCGGAAAGAGCTCACCGATTACCTGCAACAGCCGCTGGACGGCCTCACCGGCGAGCAGCGCATCATCCAGCATGCCGTGAACAAGACCGTAGCCCGCGTGCATCAGTCCATGGAAGCGTTCATCCACAACATGAACACGATACACTCGCGCGGCGGCAACCAGGTGGTATTCAGCTCCATCAACTACGGTACGGATACTTCCGCCGAGGGACGCTGCATCATCCGCGAACTGCTGAAAAGCACGTACCAGGGCGTGGGCAACGGCGAAACGGCCATCTTCCCCATTCAGATATGGAAAAAGAAACGCGGCGTAAGCTATCTGCCCGAAGACCGCAACTACGACCTCTACCAACTTGCCTGCAAGGTCACCGCACGCCGTTTCTTCCCGAACTTCCTGAACCTGGACGCCACCTTCAACCAAAGTGACGACTGGAAAGCCGAGACCCGAAACGCTACGAGCACGAAGTAGCCACCATGGGATGCCGTACACGCGTATTCGAGAACCGTTTCGGCCCCAAGACATCCATCGGACGCGGCAACCTGTCTTTCTCCACAATCAACATTGTGCGCCTTGCCATAGAGTGCATGGGCATTACGGATAAGGAACAGCGCATCGCCCGTTTCTTCGCCAAGCTGGATGCCATGCTCGACATTACCGCACGCCAACTGCATGAACGCATGGAGTTCCAGAAGACAGCGTTCGCCAAGCAGTTCCCTCTGCTGATGTCCGCTTTGTGGATAGGCTGCGACAAGCTCAAACCGAACGACGACATCTCGTCCGTAATCAATCAGGGTACGCTGGGCATCGGGTTCATCGGTTTGGCGGAATGTCTTGTGGCGCTTTTGGGCAAGCATCACGGAGAGTCGGAAGAGGCTCAGGAACTGGGACTCAGAATCGTGACTTACATGCGCGACCGTGCCAACCAGTTCTCCGACCAATACCAGCATAATTACAGCGTACTGGCCACGCCTGCCGAAGGGCTGTCGGGCAAGTTCACACGTGTAGACCGCAAGAAGTTCGGCTGCCTGCCGGGCATTACGGACCGTGATTATTACACCAACTCCAACCACGTGCCCGTGTACTACAAGTGCAGCGCCCGCCACAAAGCCGAAATCGAGGCCCCCTACCACGACCTGACCCGTGGCGGACACATTTTCTACGTAGAGATTGATGGCGACGCCACCCACAACCCCGAAGTCATTATGCGTGTGGTGGACATGATGGACCGGTACAACATCGGTTACGGCTCGGTAAATCACAACCGCAACCGCTGCCTGGACTGCGGCTACGAAAACTCTACCGTCAACCTGGAAGCCTGTCCCAAGTGCGGCAGCACCCACATCGACAAGCTACAGCGCATCACCGGCTACCTGGTAGGTACTACCGACCGCTGGAATCAAGCCAAGCTTGCCGAGCTGAACGACAGAGTAATACATGAAAATTAAAAGTTGAATAGTGCTTTCCATTCTTGATATAATAGAAGATACTACGGTGGACGGTCCGGGATTCCGTACCGCCATCTACGCAGCCGGATGTCCCAACGGATGTCCGGGCTGTCATAATCCGGAATCGTGGGACATCAACCGCGGACGCTGGATGAGCACCGATGAAATACTGCAAAAGGTGCTTGCCGACAGCTTTGCCGATGTGACATTCAGCGGTGGCGACCCTATGTACCAGCCCGAAGGCTTCACCGAACTGGCACATGCCATTAAGCGGCAGAGCCGGAAGAACATCTGGTGCTATACGGGGTATACATTTGAAACGTTACTGCACAATCCCCGCCAGGCAAAACTGTTGGAGTACATCGACGTGCTGGTGGACGGCAAATTCAAAGAAGAACTGCGCGACGAAGATCTCTACTTCCGTGGCAGCAGCAACCAACGGCTGATAGACGTACAAGCGTCGCTGAAAGCCAAAAAAGCGGTGGATTACGTTTACAACCCGAAGTTATAGTTCTCTTCCACTGTATTATATCCTTCTCTATATAGACATAAACCTATACCTCCGTTGGGTACAATGAATATCACCGTGGGATACCGACAATACCAACGGTTGGTATTCATCGTACCCTATGTTGGTATCCGTTGTACCAAACGTTGGTATCCGACGTACCAAACATTGGTACTTCCCATACCAGCCTTTGGTACTTTCCGTACCCCATAGAGGTATCCGCCATTCTCCCCCTATAAACCATAAAGGATTGCTTACGCTGGCAAAAAGGAAGCAAGCGTTTCTCCAACCGCCCTGCCTACTTTTCTTTATATATTTTCAGCCATATAAAATTCTTTCTCGTTTTTATTTCCTACATTTGCCACCGTCAAAAGAATCTATAACAAAATACCGAACCCGTGAAACGCAATCAATCCCCTGCACAGACGATACGCTTCCGCCGCTGGAGCCGGAAGTCGTACGCCGCATTCGCCAGCATAGGCAGATGCGTCACAATCGGTTGTCTGCGCAAGAACGTGGCCGACAGTTCGCTACGGAAGCAGGACACGGTTCGGACTATCCCCTATTCTATTCACACCATGACTATCGACGAACTGAAAGCCGGGTGCTGGCAGGCATAGACATATCGCCCGACCAAGCCGCCTGGCTGGCGAATACCGCCGACCGTGAAGCGCTTTACGCCGCTGCACACGAGATTACCGTACAATGCTCGCAGCATGAGTTTGACATGTGCTCCATCATCAACGCCAAGTCGGGACGCTGCCCCGAAAACTGCAAATGGTGCGCACAATCTTCCCACTATCACACCCAAGCCGACGTTTACAACCTACTCTCCGCTGAAGAATGCCTCAAACAGGCACAATACAATGAACGGCAGGATGTCAACCGCTTCTCCCTCGTTACGAGCGGACGGAAACCCTCTCCCAAACAATTGGAACAACTCTGTAATACAGTGCGCTACATGCGCCGCCACTCATCCATACAATTATGCGCATCCTTAGGCCTGCTGGCCGAAGAAGAGCTACGCGCCCTGCACAATGCTGGCGTCACCCGCTACCACTGCAACCTGGAAACAGCCCCCTCTTTCTTCCCCACCCTGTGCAGCACGCACACGCAGGAAGACAAGCTGCGCACCTTGCAGGCAGCCCGCAACGCAGGCATGGACATTTGCAGCGGCGGCATCATCGGTATGGGCGAGACGATGGAACAGCGCATTGAGTTTGCTTTCACCCTGAAAGAGCTGGGGGTACAATCCATTCCCATCAACCTGCTCAGCCCCATTCCGGGCACTCCGCTGGAGAACCGCCCGCCGCTGACGGAAGAAGAGGTATTGGTGACCGTCGCCCTGTTCCGCTTCATCAACCCCACCGCCTACCTGCGCTTTGCCGGCGGACGCTCGCAACTGAGCAGGATGCGGTGAAGAAGTCCTTATATATAGGTATCAACTCGGCTATCGTGGGCGACCTGCTGACGACGCTCGGCTCCAAAGTTTCCGATGACAAGAAACTGATAGAAGAAGCCGGATACGAGTTCTGCGGTTCGCAATTCGACCGCGAGCACCTGTGGCATCCATACACCTCGACCACCCATCCGCTGCCTGTATATAAGGTGAAGCAGGCGGACGGGGCAACGATTACACTGGAAAGCGGGCAGACCCTGATAGAGGGAATGTCCTCCTGGTGGTGCGCCGTACACGGTTACAATCATCCGGTACTGAACCGGGCGGCCACAGAGCAGCTCGGCAAGATGTCGCACGTCATGTTCGGCGGACTGACGCACGACCCTGCCATCGAGCTGGGCAAACTGCTGCTGCCGCTGGTTCCGCCGTCCATGCAGAAGATATTCTATGCCGACTCCGGCTCGGTGGCCGTGGAAGTGGCCCTGAAAATGGCCGTGCAGTACTGGTATGCCAAAGGGCAAGGGGCTTCGTCGCAGAGTACCTCCGTCAAGAAGCAGAACTTCGTCACCATCCGCAGCGGCTATCACGGAGATACGTGGAATGCTATGTCGGTGTGCGATCCGGTGACGGGGATGCACTCGCTGTTCGGATCGGCACTGCCCGTGCGGTATTTCGTTCCGCAGCCCCGCTCGCGTTTCGACGGCGAATGGAATCCAGAAGATATCCGCCCGCTACAGGAAACCATCGAACAGCATGCCGACGAGCTGGCCGCCCTGATACTGGAACCCGTGGTACAGGGTGCAGGCGGCATGTGGTTCTATCATCCGCAGTATCTGCGCGAAGCGGCAAAGCTATGCCGCGAACACGGTCTGCTGCTTATCTTCGATGAAATAGCGACGGGCTTCGGACGCACCGGAAAGCTGTTTGCCTGGGAACATGCCGGAGTAGAACCGGACATCATGTGCATAGGTAAGGCGTTGACCGGCGGCTACATGACGCTTTCCGCCGTACTGGCCACCAACGAAGTGGCGGACACCATCTCCAACCACGCCCCGGGTGCATTCATGCACGGGCCCACGTTTATGGGAAACCCGCTGGCATGCGCCGTGGCATGTGCATCGGTACGCCTGCTCACGTCTCCCGAATACAACTGGCAGGAGAAGGTGGCGCGCATCGAAGCGCAGTTGAAGCAAGAGCTGGAACCCGCGCGCCAACTGCCGCAAGTGGCGGATGTGCGCGTACTCGGAGCCATCGGCGTGATAGAGACCAAACGTCCGGTGGATATGGCATGGATGCAACGGCGCTTCGTCGAGGAAGGTATCTGGGTGCGTCCGTTCGGCAAGCTGGTGTATCTGATGCCGCCCTTTATCATCAAACCGGAACAGCTCGGCACATTGACGAAGGGACTGATTAAGATTATAAAAGAGATAAGAGATTAAGGTTACAAAAGAAATAAGGAAACAATAAACTTCCTTATATTTCAAAAACAAGCATAGCCAATGAGCACTATATCGCACATGCAGCAAGAGCTGCAACTTCTTGAAGAGCACAGCAACCTGCGCCGCCTGCCCCGGATGGTACACGACGGCAGGGATGTCATCGTGGACGGCAAACGCATGCTGAACCTCTCGTCCAACGACTACCTGGGGCTGGCATCCGACCGGGCCTTGCGCGAAGAATTCCTGCGCACGCTCACCCCCGACACGTTCCTGCCCACCTCTTCTTCTTCCCGGTTGCTGACGGGCAACTTCACCGTTTACGAAGAGCTGGAAGCCGAACTGGCACACCTTTTCGGCACGGAAGCCGCACTGGTGTTCAACAGCGGGTATCATGCCAACACGGGCATCCTGCCCGCCGTAAGCGATGCACAGACGCTGATACTTGCCGACAAGCTCGTCCATGCCAGCCTGATTGACGGCATCCGCCTGTCTGCCGCCAAATGCATCCGTTACCGCCACAACGATTTGGCACAACTGGAACGGCTGCTCAAAGAGCACCACTCCGCCTTTCGCCAAATCATCATCGTCACCGAAAGCATCTTCAGCATGGACGCGACCAAGCCGACCTGCCCGCCCTGACAGAACTGAAACGCCGGTACGGCAATGTGCTGCTCTACGTGGACGAGGCCCACGCTTTCGGCGTGCGCGGCAGGCAGGGACTCGGTTGCGCCGAGGAGTCCGGCTGCACCGGAGACATCGACTTCCTTGTCGGCACGTTCGGCAAGGCGGCAGCATCCGCAGGCGCTTACATCGTATGCCGGAAGGTGATACGGGAATACCTCGTCAACCGCATGCGCACACTTATCTTCACCACCGGACTGCCCCCCGTAAACATCGCTTGGACACTGTTTGTCGTGCGCCGGCTGGCAGACATGCGGGAACGGCGCGAGCATCTGGCACACATCAGCCGGAGCTTCGCGAAGCCCTGCAGGCACAAGGATACACCTGCCCCGCGCCAGCCACATCGTCCCGATGATTATCGGGCAGAGTGCGGATACCGTGCTGAAAGCAGAGACCTTGCAACGGCATGGCTTTTACGCCCTGCCCGTGCGCCCGCCTACAGTGCCGGAAGGAACGTCGCGCATCCGTTTTTCGCTGACAGCCGATATCAGACAAGAGGAAATAGAAGAACTGAAGAAAAGAACGGAGAACTTGAAATAACCCGAAAATACTTTAAGCAATGCCCGTAACAGACGGCATTGGAATATTAACCGAAATGCATCTTCATACAGAAGGGCATCTTCATCTAACAAAAAAGAACAATGAAACAAGTGTACATTATCAACGAGAACCATCCCCAGTTACTCCTTTTCTTTGCCGGTTGGGCAGCGGACGAAACTCCCTTCAAGCAGTACCGTCCCAAAGACATGGACTACATGATTTGCTACGACTACCGCACGCTGGATTTCGACTATTCCATCTTCGACCGTTACCGGCAAGTAAACGTGGTAGCCTGGTCCATGGGTGTGTGGATGGGCTCTCTCATACTGAGCCAAGTCTCCCGGGACAAGGTGTTCAGCCTGGCGTTCAACGGAACTACATACCCCATCGACAATCTGGAAGGTATCCCCGTGAACACCTTTCAGGCTACTCTCGACGGGCTTACCCCCGCAACGCTCCAGAAGTTCCTGCGCCGCATGTGCAAGGACAGCAACGCCTACAAGGCATTCATGGAAGTGACTCCCCGACGGGACTTCGACAAAATAAAGGAAGAACTGAGGCTCATTCTGGAGCGGTACTTCGATATGTTCGGAGACGCAAATAACAAAAGTTACGACGAGGAAAAGGAAGATAAGTATGAGGCAAACATCGAAAAGTATAACTACGAATACAACTACGCCTTCATCGGCAAAAACGACCGGATTTTCCCGCCCGAAAACATGGAGATGAACTTTTGCGACCTGATAGACTGCCATCCGGTCCTGACGGACAACGCACACTATGACGAGTCCATGTTCCGCTTTCTGCTGCAAGATATGTGGGAGATGACTGCCAGTGAATTCAGATATCATGTCAAAACCATAAATATTGAATGAAACGAAACAGAAAATGATTTGCAGTACCATTCAATCCATCGACAAAGCCCTCGTTGCAAGACGCTTTGCCCATGCACGGAATACGTACGGTCGAGAAGCTCTTGTGCAGCAGCAGGTGGCGGAGAAGATGCTGCGCCTGCTTACGAAACATGCCTGCCGTCTGCTGCGGCACACAACGGCGAGGGTAATACGCGAAGTTTGTCAGGCAACGCCTCCCCCTTCCGCCATATCGTAGAGTTCGGATGCGGAACCGGTGCTACTCCCGTTTGCTGCTGCACGCATTGCAACCGGAAACTCTGCTTCTCAACGACTTGTGTCCCGAAATGAGGGAGTGTATCTGCGATTTGTTGCCGGCCGGTGAACCTCTGCCTCATAAACCTCTACTTTACGATGATAAAGTAGAACTCTACGGCGCTAAAGTGCCACTTGAGAAAGCTAAAGTGCCACTTTACGGAACCCCGCTTATATCCCCTATCGTCAGCTTTTTGCCGTGTGATGCGGAAACTCTCGATTTCCCGCAAGGGACAGACCTGATAACGTCCTGCTCCACCCTGCAATGGTTTGCCGATACGGAACGGTTCTTCACCCGCTGCCACCGTTTCCTATCGGACGGTGGCATTCTCGCATTCAGCACTTTCGGCAAGAGGAATATGCAGGAGATACATACCCTGACCGGACACGGACTGGAGTACTTCTCGCTCGAAGAACTGAAAGCCTTGCTGTCTTCCCGCTTCGAGGTTCTTTATGCCGAAGAGAGATTGTCTCCCTGCCATTCGGCACTCCGCTCGAAGTGTTGCAACACCTCAGACAAACCGGAGTTACCGGGACGGAAAAGAGAGTCTGGACGCGCGGACGCCTGCAAAGTTTCTGCGAGGAATATATCCGGATGTACGGCAAGGACAACCGCAGCGTTTCGCTGACTTATCACCCGATTTATGTAATAGCGAGAAAAAGAGGAAGGACAAAGTAAGAAGCATAAGGGATGAAGTACAAAATACGAAGCATAAGGTACGAAATGTAAAGTATAAGGTATGAAGTATGAGGTATAAGAGATTTTAAAATAAAGGATGAGGAATACGGTAAACACATAGGTGATAAGAGGTATGAGCACCGATGTTTAATCAGTTAATTTACATAAAGATATAAAGAATTATGAAACCAAACATTTATTTCATCAGCGGCATTGATACGGATGCCGGAAAAAGCTATTGCACTGCCTGGTATGCCAAGCAGCTATCCCGGAATGGACAGCGTGTCATCACCCAGAAATTCATTCAAACCGGCAATACCGGACACTCCGAGGACATCGACCTGCACCGCCGCATCATGGGCACCGGCTATCTGCCTGAGGATAACGAGGGGCTTACAATGCCCGAAATCTTCTCCTATCCCTGCTCTCCCCATCTTGCGGCACGCATCGACAACCGTCCTATCAACTTCGACAAAATAGAGAACGCCACGCAGGAGCTTGCCCGCCGCTACGACACCGTACTCGTGGAAGGAGCCGGCGGACTGATGGTTCCCCTGACCGGAGAATATCTCACCATAGACTACATTGCCGATAAGAACTATCCCTTATCTTCGTGACATCCGGCAAGCTGGGCAGTATCAATCACACCCTGCTAAGCCTTGAAGCCATCGGGCACCGGGGAATCACGCTCGACACCGTATTGTACAACCTTTATCCCACGGTAGAGGACAAGACCATACAGAACGATACGATGCAATACATACGGGAGTATCTTTCCAGGCATTTCCCCGGAACGAAGTTTGAGGTTGTGCCGGAGATAAATAATCTGTATCAAACCATGTAATCTGTGACGAATTTCGTACCTTTGCACGTTATAAAACGTCATAGGACACATGGAAGCATTTACATTCGATACAACCGAGCAGATATTACTCGCAGCAACGGGAACTCTTTTTATCATCCAAGCCCTTTATTACCTTTGCCTGTACAACCGCATCCACCTGCGCAGCCGTGCCGTGAAGCGCGGCAATGTACACTTCTCGCAGGAGCTCCCGCCGGTGTCGGTCATCATCTGCGCACGTGAAGAATGCGAAAACCTGCGGCGTAACCTGAAAGCTGTGCTGGAGCAGGATTATCCGCAATTTGAGGTTATCGTCATTAATGACGGAAACACGGACGAAAGCGAAGATTACCTCACCTTGCTGGAAGAGAAATACCCGCACCTCTACCACAGCTTTGTCCCCGACTCTTCCCGCTACATCAGCCGGAAGAAGCTTGCCGCCACCCTCGGCGTGAAAGCCAGCAAATACGACTGGCTCGTCTTTACCGAAGCCAGCTGCTGCCCGCAAAGCAACCAATGGCTGCGGCTGCTGGCACGCAACTTCACCTCGCGTACGCAAGTTGTTTTGGGATATAGCGGCTATGAACGCGGCAAAGGCTGGCTGCACAAGCGCGTAGCTTTCGACAATCTGTTCACTTCCATGCGCTACCTCGGCTTTGCGCTTGCCGGAAGCCGTATATGGGCATCGGGCGTAACCTTGCCTACCGCAAGGAGTTGTTTTACGAACACAAAGGGTTCTCTGCACATCTCAACCTTCAGCGCGGCGATGACGACCTGTTCGTCAATCATGTAGCCACTGCCGAAAATACCCGCGTGGAAACCGATGCGGATGCCACCGTACGCATGCAACCCGTATTCCGCGCAAAAGACTGGCGGGAAGAGAAAATCGGTTACGCATCTACCGCCCGCCTCTATCACGCATGCAACGCTGGCTTGCCGGACTGGAAACCACTACCCGCCTCGCGTTCCATGCCGCATGGATGGCTACGCTCGCAACAGCCATACTGCATTTCCACTGGTTGGCGGCAGGCATTGCATTCCTCGTCTGTATACTCCGGTTTATCCTGCAAGCCATCATCGTCAACAAGACTGCCAAGGATTTGAACGACCGGCGCAGATACTACTGGTCGCTGCCCGTGTTCGATGTACTCCAGCCGCTGCAATCTCTCCGCTGGAAGCTCTACTGTCTGTTTAGAAAGAAAAGCGAATTCCTGAGAAAATAAATGAGGAATTACCCTACTCGTAGCGCATGGAATTTGCCGGATGAATCCGTGTAATGAGGTAGGACGGTCCTAACAGCATAGCGATTGAAGCCAGCAGCGTGCCGACATTCAGCAACAAGAAAAGCCAAAGATTGAAAGATACGGGAACGGTGTCCATATAATAGGTTTCCGGGTCGAGACGGAACAAGCCGAACCACTTCTGGATAAAATAGAAAGCCAGTCCTATTACATTGCCCCACAGCATTCCTTTTCCGATGAGGAATACCGCCAGCCAAAGAAACAGTTTGCGGATAGTGAGGTTGTTCGCTCCCAAAGATTTCAGAACGCCAATCATGGAGGTGCGCTCTATGATGATTATCAGCAGTCCCGAAACCATGGTAAACCCGGCAACGCCAATCATCAGAATAAGGATAACCCATATATTGACATCCAAGATGCCGAGCCATGCAAAAATCTGCGGGTTCAACTGCTCTACGTTGAGTACACAGTATTCTGCCCCGTAAGGATCGGGATGCCGGCCCACTTCATCGGCTATCCGGTAGGTGGTTTCTTCCAGTTTATCGTAGTCGTACAGCTCCAGCTCCACTCCGCTCACCTGGTCGGGATGCCACTTGTTCAGACGGTTCACCAGGCACAGGTCTGTAAGCAGGAACAGGTTGTCGTATTCGGAAAAGTTGGTCTGGTAGATGCCGACGATTGTCAGGCGGCGGGCACGCACATCGTCCTGTATATAATAGGTGTCTATCTTGTCGCCGAGCTTCAGCTTCAGTTTGTCGGCTATCGCCTTTGAAATGACCACACGTTGGTAGAAGCCGAGTCGCTGAACTGCGGAAACTCTCCCTCTATCAGGTGACGGCGGAAGAAGGAACTGCCATACTCCGGCCTATACCTTTCAATACCATGCCCTGAAAGGCATCGGACGTCTTTATCATACCCGGCTTGGTGGAATAGCGTTGCACGTGTTTCACACCGGAATTATCCGCAAGAGCGGCAAGCATACTGTCCGTCACGGCTATGGGGCGGGTTTCAAAAGAACGCGCCGCATCCGAATTGCTAATCTGGATATGCGAGCCGAAACCGATTATCTTATCGCGTACCTCGCTCTTGAAACCGATTATCACCGACACGGCAATAATCATCACCGCCAACCCGATAGCAACACCGATAGTTGCTATCAGCACGGCAGGACGGGAAACTTGCTTTCCGACATCGGAACTGCGGTAAATACGCAGCGCTATGAAACGGGATAAATTCATCAGTAGTATTATATATCTTCTATTCCGTACGTCCCGGATAGGCTTCGAGCGCTTTGGAAAGCACAAACAGCGCACGGATTAAATCTTCCTTCTTCAAGACGTAAGCGATGCGCACTTCGTTGCGGCCGGAACCCGGAGTGGTATAAAAGCCGGAAGCCGGAGCCATGAAAACGGTCTGCCTTCGTACTGGAATTCGGAAAGACACCATGCGCAGAACCTGTCCGAATCGTCTACGGGCAGCTTGGCCACGGTATAGAACGCTCCCATCGGAATGGGTGAATATACGCCGGGGATACGGTTCAGACCGTCAATCAGGCATTTACGGCGTTCTACATACTCGTCGTAGGTATCGCGCAGATAGTCTTCGCCGGCATCCAAAGACGCTTCGGCAGCAATCTGACCTATCAACGGCGGACTCAAACGTGCCTGGCAGAACTTCATAACGGCATCGCGTATCTCTTTGTTCTTCGTTATCAGCGCACCTATACGGATACCGCATTCGGAATAACGCTTGGAAACGGAATCAATCAGGACTACATTGTTCTCGATGCCTTCCAGATGGCAGGCGGAGATGTATGGAGAACCCGTATAGATGAACTCGCGATACACCTCGTCGGAGAAGAGGAAGAGGTCGTACTTCTTCACAAGGTCGCGTATCTGATTCATTTCACGGCGGGTATAAAGATAGCCGGTAGGGTTGTTGGGGTTACAAATCAGGATGGCACGCGTACGTTCGTTTATCAGCTCCTCGAACTTCTCCACCTTAGGCAGCGAGAATCCCTCTTCGATGGTAGTTGCAATCGTACGTATCCTGGCTCCGGCAGAGATGGCAAACGCCATGTAATTGGCATAAGCCGGTTCGGGCACGATAATCTCGTCACCCGGATTGAGGCATGCCATGAAAGAGAACAGCACCGCTTCCGAACCGCCGGATGTAATGATTATGTCATCGGCAGTGAGCTTGATGTTGTACTTATCGTAATACCCCACCAACTTCTCGCGATAGCTGCGATAACCGGCACTGGGACTGTACTCCAATACCTTACGGTCAATATTACGGATGGCGTCAATCGCGACTTGCGGCGTAGGCAGGTCGGGCTGTCCGATATTGAGATGGAATACATGGATGCCCCGTTGCTTGGCTGCATCTGCCAAGGGAGCCAGCTTTCTGATAGGAGATGCGGGCATCTCCATCCCGCGAATAGAAATTGTTGGCATGAGTTTTTATATCATTTTATCATTTAAGTTGCAAATGTAGTGATTTATTTGATACCAAAGGGAAGCAAAGACATAAAAACTTTAAAAACCTTATCTATATTAAAAACACTATGCTATTTAAAAAGAATCTTGTACCTTTGAAATAGTAAACAAATGAGCAACCACAACCGTTTTATCTTAAACCAACTTTTAAAATAGTAAGTAACGCTATGGTCATCAACCTAATAACTTTTGCTTCACTGCTACATAAGCAAGCATCAGTCCGCAGTTCCCATGAAATAATCCTGAACGAACTGGAAAAATATTTCACCGTCAATTTCATAGATTACCAAGATATCAACAAGCTGTCTCCCGACGATTTCAGCATCCTGTTCATCGCCACCGGCGGAGTGGAACGGCTGGTTATCCAGCATTTCGAGGCTCTTCCCCGCCCTGCCATCATCCTGGCAGACGGTATGCAGAACTCGCTTGCCGCCGCCCTCGAAATATCTTCCTGGCTGCGCAGCCGGGGAATGAAAAGCGAAATCCTGCATGGCGAACTGTCCGAAATTATCAAACGCATTTTTGTACTGCACAGCAATTTCATGGCACAACGCGGCCTCTACGGAATGCGTATCGGCGTGATAGGCACTCCGTCGAGCTGGCTCATTGCCAGCAACGTGGATTATCTGCTTGCCAAACGACGCTGGGGAGTGGAGTACACAGACATCGCACTGGAACGTGTGTACGAATATTACAACCAAATCACGGATGATGAAGTAGGCGAAGCATGTGCCGGCCTTGCCGGAAAAGCGCTTGCCTGCCGGGAAGCATCGCCCGAAGATATGATAAAGGCAATGCGCCTGTATCGCGCCATCCGGAAGATTGTGGACGAAGACCGTTTAAGCGCACTCACCCTGAGTTGTTTCCGCCTGATAGAACAGACGGGCACTACCGGCTGCCTGGCGCTTTCCCTGCTGAATGACGAGGGCATCATTGCCGGATGCGAAGGCGATTTGCAGTCCGTCTTCACCATGCTCGCTGCCAAAGTGCTCACAGGCAAACCTGCTTTCATGGCCAATCCTTCCATGATTAATGCACGCACCAACGAAATCATACTGGCGCATTGCACCATCGGCATCGCACAGACAGAGCAGTTCATCATCCGCAACCACTTTGAAACGGAAAGCGGCATCGGCATACAGGGAATACTGCCTACCGGAGACGTAACAATCGTGAAATGCGGCGGAGAATGTCTGGACGAATATTACCTCGGCACAGGTACACTGACCGAAAACACCAACTACATCAATATGTGCCGCACACAGGTACGTATCAAGATGAACGCCCCGGCAGAATATTTCCTGAGAAATCCGTTGGGCAACCATCACATCATGCTGCATGGCAACTACGAACTGATGCTCGACGAGTTCCTGCAATCCAACGGATGCAAAAGGATAGAATAAACTCTAAAACCGACCGGCAATCATATTACATCATCACTCATGCGGACTTCAAAGCGGGTTCCTCTGCCCGGCTTTGAAATCACCGTAATGGTTCCGTGTATACGTTCCACAATTGTCTGGCAGATACTCAACCCTAAACCGGCCCCTTGCGTAAAGCTGTCCGCCTTATAGAAACGCTCGAAGATATGCTTCTGGTCTTCATCGGATATACCCGCTCCGGTATCTTCCACAAAGACGGTTGTATATCCGGATTCATCCACTCTATATCCTAAAGTGATGCTCCCTTGCACGGTAAACTTCTTGGCATTGTTAATCAGATTATTCAAAACCTGCTTCAAGCGTACGGCATCGGTAGTGATATACTTGTCGGTCCCTTCCGGAAAATCGGTGCATAATTCCACTCCCTGCGGCATGCTCAGCCTCTGGGAGTCGTAAACTTCCTGCATGATAAACGTAAGATTGTAAGAAGAGAACTGAAAATCCATTGTGCCCGATTCAATGCGCGAGAGGTCCAGAATATCATTAATCAGAGCCAGCAACAACGTGCAGTTTATATTGATAGTCTCGACAAACTGCTGTACTTCTTCCGAAGAAAAGGCTTGCAGGTCTTTCAACAAATCGGAGAAACCGACTATCGCATTCAACGGAGTACGTATCTCATGGCTCATGTTGGCAAGGAACGCCGATTTCAGTCTGTCAGCCTGCAAGGCACGGTCACGGGCCGCGATAAGTTCCTCTTCGGTGTCTTTATAACGCTGGATACTCTGGCATACACCCAATACCCTATAAGGTATATCTACCGTGAGCCCCTCATAAGCGGTACTCCGGAACTCCCACCACTCATATCCGCCATCTGCGTTTTGCAGCCGGAAACTCATGCGCGAGTTCGCTCATGCCCCAGCATGATATTGTCGAAATGCCTGCATGTGCGGGAAAGGTCTTCCGGATGGACAATCCGATCCAGTTCTTCCCTCGAAATATAGTCCGTATTGTCGTAGCAATTGAAACGTTGCAGCAGTCCGTCGGGAAAATGGAAGCATTTCAATCGTGTGTTGTACTGCCACGGATAAATGGAACTTTCCTCAATAGCCATATTGAAAAAACGCTTCTGCATCTCTTCTTCGGATATATTACGGCAGACAATTGCCATACCCGTCAGTTTGTCTTTCGCAAAGATAGGAACCACCTCGCCCGAAACAGGGAAATAAATACCTTTGGTATTCTCTTGCATGAATGCCTTTTCCGGTATAATGACAGGCTTCCTATCCTGTATCACCTGTTTCAACAGAGCCTGCAGGATGTTCTCGCCATTCATGTAAATATGGAGAATGGAACCGGCAACCTGTCCTTCGTACGGACGTGTCGTATACATTTCTGCAGGCAATCCCAGCATCTCCACTAAAGCCCGGTTCACAAAATGGATTCTCAAATCCATATCATACGTAACCAGTCCGTCGCGAATAGAACAGAATATCTTATCGAATTCGTCCCGCTGTTCCACCAGACGGTGTTGTATCAGCAGACGGGTCTGCGCATGTATCCGCTTGCGCGATTCACGCCGGTTGCTCCGATAGAGCCAGACTACAAGAAATGCCAACGCACCCACTATCACCGAATAGAACAGAATAAACCAGGCCTGATAGCGGTCCATCAGAGGAATGTTCAAAACGATTCCCCGTTTTTCAACACTATCCACATCTACATGGAAGAAGTCCAACTGCTTGTAGTCGAACAATAACTTGCCGCCCAAGTCTCCTATTCCGAATGAAGCAGGCGACCGCCCCTTCAGAATACTTGCCGCCTGTATGCCCGCAGCATAAGTATCTGCCGCCGGTTCTACATCATAAACACATAAAACACCGCTTGTCATTGCCAGGTTTTGATTGGCAAATACAGGAGCTTTCAATTTCAGGGAAAGAAAAGGAATCCACTTAGGGGCGATAACAATGTACTTATGGGCATGATAATCGTAACAAATAGACGTTATGAGAGAGTTGAGGGACTTTCTCTGCACATTCAGTTCCTTAAAACTGTATTCGGGATGTTTCTTATGAAAAGACTCCCAGGCTTCTTCTACCGCTTCCACTCCCTTAGCACTCAAAAAACTGCTGTCCGACAGGCAGACAATCTCCTTACGTGCAGGAAATAAACGTATGGCTTCCTCAAGCAACACATTAAAATCCGTTACTGAAGTGAAGCCCGAGACATTCGGCATACGGTCGAACAACTTCCTGTCAGGATATTTAATGCCCGAAACAACTACCGGTATCTGATACGGCAAAGAATCGCCGCAGTGAGTCAAGGTAAAGAAAGCCTCATCACTGGACGTCACAATCAAATCCGTTTTCCGCTGTCTGGCACGTTCGCATATGCGGCGCATGATAACACACTCCGAAGCAAACGTCCAAAAATCGGCATTCAGATACTCTATAACCACGTTTGCTTTTACACCGCCCTCTTCCAAGCCGTCCTGCAAACCGGCAATAAGGTTATTATGCCAGGAAGAGCTGTTTGTGTATGATTGTATGAAAAGTACATTATAATTGGTTTCCGCAGCCGAAAGCGTCCCCGATATCATGCATAAGAAAGCTAATGAACATGTTAAGAAAAAGTGTTTTCCCATTCCGTTTGTTTTGATTTGTCTGCGTAAACTTCTTTATAACTACGCAAATATACAAGCTTATATCGAGAATATACATCTTTTCTTAAAAAACTTTATTCATCATGCAATGCTTCTGCCGGGTGTACTTTCATCGCTCCATAAGCAGGATACCAGATTCCGGCAACAATCATCAGCGCCATAAGCAGCCATGTCAAGGCAAGAGCCGGCAGGAAGCGTCCGGCATCGAAAGGCATCTTGCCCACATCCACCAGTTCGGCATAACCGATGTTGAAAGCGATGACAGCCGCCGGTACGGCCGCCAGCGTAAGCAGCAACACCCCTTCGTACATGAGACAGGAGAAAATCCCCCGGCGCGAACTGCCCAGCGCCATCCGCAGCGCAACCTCTTTACGGCGTTGCTGCGTACGGAACCAGAATGTGCCGATAACGCCCAAAAAGATATTCAACAGCAGGAAACCGAGCACGCAAAGCTGCGTCTTCCATTCGTTCATGTCTTCCAGCTCGCAGATTTCGCGCAAATGGCTGAAAGGTGTAATGTCCAGCAGATACAGATTACCTACCTGATAAAGGCGGTCGGCATCATTCATCAGCTTTTCGGCAAAGTTCTTATCGGCATCTTCGGAAACGCGCAGGCTGACTGTGACATAACGGGGATCGCCGAAATTCCGTAACCTCTTCGCATTGAGCGGAAGGCTGCAAAAGCCCCCGCCCCACTGCGACGGAGTATGGAAATGCGACCAGCGCACGGGCGTGCCCACCGCACCGATGCGACGGCGGACGTCCTTGCCGTAGTTCAACAGCAAGACTTCCCGCCCCGGCAAGGACGCACCGCTCCCAATTCCGGATGTCCTTCGGTGAGATTGGAAGATACCACCGGCTCGTCATTGCGGAATGCAGCCTCTACCTTGGCAAACTCCGCTTCCTCCGTAAAGGCATAACGGAACACGCGGAAAAAGTCCGCCTCCACCCAAAGAAGACGAACATTGACAGCCACAGAGTCAATACCCAAATCAATACTGTTACTGCCCTCATTGTACGGAAAGCAGTTTTGCGAAATGGCAACGGCCTCTACGCCGGGACAGTGGCGCAGCCTGTCCGTAAGCCGGAGCAAGTCGTCCATATCATCATCGGCAGTCAGTTCCGGATTATAAAGAGGCGAGTCCTCTCCCAGCTTGCTTACGGTGATGTTGTAGCAGTGCTCCGTATCGAATCCCATCGGAGCGTGATAGACCCGTGCGGTGACAAGCGTCCAGTCCACAATATACCACAGCACGACAAAGACCAGCAGCAGCTCCACAAAGAGAAAAAGATTGCTGTTCCACTCGTTCTTTATTTGTTTCAATATCGTTTTCATAACCATCATTTACCTTTGATTGATCGCATCCGTTATATTCATTCTCGAAGCCCTCCATGCCGGTATGCCTGCCGAAAGAATGTTCATCAGCAAACAGAAACCGAAAGCTGCAAGGAATGCCCAGGGCGAAAGCAGCATGCCCGGTGTCAGGGCGGTTTCCCCGCTGAGGTAGGCATTGGTGCTGTTGTTGAAAAGGAAACCGTTCAGCAGGAAGGTGGCGGCGTAACTCAGCGCAAGTCCCAACACGCCGGCAAACAATGTCAGCAACAGGTTCTCAAAGAATATCTGGCGTATCAGTTCGCCACCCGTAGCCCCGAAAGCCTTGCGCACACCTATCTCCGCCATACGTCTGCGCATACGGGAGAGCGTCATGCTGCTCAGGTTGATGGCAGGCACAAGCAACAGGATGGCGATAACGAGCATATAGCGCAGGATAATGGCTTTGGTATCGGGCGTTTCGCTCCACTTGCGGTAAAGGTTGGCAAACTGTTCATCGGGTTGCCGCGATAGAACACTTCCGAGTCGCGCAGACTGTCGTTATACTTACGGCGGAGTTGCTCCGCTCCTCACGGATAGCCGGGAAATCGGCTGCGGAGCGCGCAAGGATAACCGCCCTCATCTGCCCCATGGTCTCCTCCCACCACGTCAGCCGGGCAATGTCTGTGGACGTATAGAACCCACACCTGCGCATAGGCGGAAGTGGCCAGTACGGACACATCCGTCACCACACCGGATATACGGTATTCCACATAGTTCAACTGTACCGTCTTTCCCGCAACGTCCGTCGTGCCGAACAGGCGGCGCGCCACCGCAGCGCTCAACACGGCGCATAGCACTCCGGCATCGCTGTCGGCCTTTGTAAACGCCTTGCCGCTGAGAAAGCGGAACCGGAAGATATGCCAAAAGGCGTCGTCCGTCTGCACCATGTCGGCCGTGACCTTGTTGCCTGCCGGCAGGGACACACGTACCTTTTCGGGCAAGGAAACCAACGTTACCGCCTCCGCCGTAGTGAGATTCTTAAAGCACTCGCGCCCCGTACGCACCGACATGCGGGCGTTGGATGAATCGCCGTCGCTCCCGCCCTTGTTCTTGACGGACATGGCAGACACATACAGCGAACGGCTGCGATTCACCTCGGCTCGCAGTCCACGAGCCGAACCTGAAAAGTGATGACAAGTACCATAATCATGCAGATGGCCAATGCCGTACCCAGTACGGAAACCCATGTTATGATGGGATTCTCGCGCAAGTGATATAGCGCTTGCTGAAAGTAAAGACGTATCATATTCCGTTATCTGTTTAACTTCCTAAAATCATTCATCATGCAAAGCCTCTGCCGGTTGTACCTTCATCGCCCTGCGTGCCGGAATACCTATACCAATCGCAATCATCAATCCTATCAGCAGGAAACTGATGGCAGCGCAAAGCAATAGGCGCTCCCACTCCAAAGTCGTACCGTTGCGCCAGGAGTTCAGTTCCATGCTTGCCAGATTATAGTCTATGAGCAAAGCAACAGGCGTGACAAGCAACAGCAAAAGCAGCCCCTCGCTTATCAGACGGGTGAAAATACTCATGTCCGATGCTCCATGCACCTTATGCAGGGCAATCTCCGAACGGCGTTGCTGGGTACGGAACCAGAAAGTGCCGAGCAGTCCCAGAAATATATTCAGCAACAGAAATCCCATACCCATTACGTAATTGCGCAGGTCATTACTCCATGCCTGCTGGAAATTACGGCGGATGTCCTTAAAGGAACGTATTTCGGAGATAAAGATATTGCCGATGCGGAACTGTTTCTCACTGTCCGTTTTCAGGCGTTGGATGAAATCATGGTCCTGATTTTCGCGGACACGGACACAGAGTTCCAATCCCGTATCATACCAATCGAGTTTATAAAGAAAGGTATACGAATCGCGGGCCTGCTCGAAATCATTGTAACGTACATCCTTCAAGGCCGCTCCCAGCCGGTAGGTTTGTATTGTGTCGCCGAAAAGCCGGAAGCTCTTGCCTACGAACTCCGTCAGCGGATGGCCGTACTTCCGGTAAAGGTTGTCGGAAGCAAGGAACTCTCCCTTTTCCAACATCCCGGCAAGCTGCTCGGGCGTCTCGCCACGTGTGCCTGATAACGGAACACACGCACAAAATCGGGAGTCACCAAACGGCGTATCGTCCAATTACCGGAGACCAGCGTATCGTACTGCACCAGATCTGTGGAGTTACTGCCATTATATGGATATGAGTTTTGCGAAAGGCTCACCGCCTCTATCTCCGGACGACGGCGCAGACGGTCCACAAGTTCAAGAATATCGGCATCTTCCTGCTCATCGGTCTGGTTCGGGATATAATCGGGACTCTTATCGGTAAGCTTTCCCATTTCGATAAGGTAGCAATGGCTGATGTCGAAGCCCCGCGGCTCCAGATAAGTTGCCGTACGCGTATAGAGATAGTCCACCACAAACCACATCACAACGCTTACAACCAGCAATTCCAACGCCAGCCACAGGTTATTGCGCCATTCATTCTTTATCTGTACTAAAAGTTTCTTAGTCATTTCTTTCCGTAATTAATAGTTAGCGACAAGCGTTTAGTGTAACCGTCCTCCCAATGCGTTCACTATCCCGATGCGGGAAGCCTTCCATGCCGGGAAACCGCTGCTCATCAGATTCAGCACAAAGCAGAACAGCAACGCCCACCCAAAGGTGGAAGCATGAAGCAGAATGGAAGCATCCACTTCCGGCGGGTTCAAAGTCTGACTGAATTCCTGCGCAAAAAGCAACGTGTTGCCCACGTATACAAAGACCACGCTCAACAGCAAACCGACAACACCTGCCAATAAAGTCATTACCAGATTCTCCGCCACAATCTGCCCAATCAGCTCCATCCGTGTACTGCCGAAAGCACGGCGCACTCCGATTTCCGATACCCGCTGACGCAAGCGACTCTGTGTCATGCTCGAAAGATTGATGGCAGGCACTATCAGCAGAATGACAAAGATGACAATCCGCTGACGGCGCGCCGCATTCACATCCGGTTCGATATTGGCGCCGAAAGCAATGGCATTCTTTTCCTGGTCGTAAGGGCGGTTACGGTAAATCAGCTTCCAGCCGTTCTCTCCGATAAGCGTATTATACTCCGATTTACGGCGTTCCGCTTCCTGGCGGATAGCGGGAAAATCATCCCGACTGTGCGCCAGCATCGTACAACTCATCATTCCCATGTGCCGGTCGTTCCACGTTTCATTATCCATGCCCGTTGAGGTATACGGAACCCATACCTGTCCGTAAGCGCAATCCGCCAGTGTAGACACATCCTTCACGACACCGGCTACGCGATAGGGCGCATGGCTGAGGAGAAACTCACGCCCTGCAACATCAGTCGTTCCGAAGAGGCTGCGCGCTACACTCTCCGTAAGTACGCAACCGGCTGTCCGGCATCGAACACGGCTTTATCATAGGGCTTTCCATTGATAAAGGAAAAGTCGAATACGTGCCAGAAGATGTCATCCGTCTGCCGTAAATCCACACTGACCGCCGGTTTGCCCGGCAAAGACACCGGAGTGGATACGGGGAAAATGGTATAGATAGTGACCGCTTCCGGCGTCTTCAACGACTGAAAACATTCACGGGCTGTCTGTACACTCATCGGTCCGTTGCTTGTACCGTCTCCCCAATTCGAGTTGGAGATGCTCATTGACTTAACGTGCAGAAAGCGGTCGCGATTGCTTTCGGGCGCAAAAGGAGCCACCTTTACCTGCTGCATCATTACCACCAGCATAATAAGGAATATGGCAAGCGCAGTACCGGCTATGCTGACGGCGCTCATCATCGGCTGCTGCCGCAACTGCGCCCAGGCTTGTGCAAAGTATTGCTTTATCATCTTAACGGCCTATTTTCAAGTTATCTGTATTTACTCCTCCTATGCCTCCTTTGGAAATATCGGCACGTCCGGCGGTTCCACTCAAAGTGACATCGCCCACACCACCCATTTTGGCGGACAAATAGTCGCAGGTTACATGAATATCGGCGCTGCCTACTCCGCGCAAGGCAACTTTCAGTTCGTTGCACGTCAAGTCGGAGACATTCACTTCACCCACACCTTTTATCTCGAATGACACGGCATCGAGCTTCAAGGGCTTCTCACATTTGAATTCGCCTACACCGGTAAACTCCACCTCCTTCAAGTCGGGAGCCGAAATCCAGATAGTCACGCCATCCTTCTGATTGCTCCTGCGCTTGTTTTTCCCGTCCTTGAAACCTATCAGCAGACGGCCGTCCTTCACTGTGGTCTGCGTATTCTTCACGTACCTCTCCCTGCCTTCAATCCTGAAAGAATAAGTGTCACTTTGTGTAAAATGAATTGTCCCCACAGAGGTTATCTCAATGGACGAGAAAGCATCCACTTTACGTACCTCACTTACTTTTGCATCTTGTGCACAAACACTCAGCATACCTGCAAAGGCCAATACCAATGCAATGATAACACCTGCTACATCAGTTCTCATATTTCTTCTTTTTTATTTTGTTTCACATTCTATTCTTCGTGCAATGCCTCTGCCGGCTGTATCTTGATAGCCTGCCGTGCCGGAAACCATATTCCAATCACCACCATCAGCGCTATCAGCAGCCATGCACCCAACGAGCCCAGCAGGAAACGCAGGAAGCTCCATTTCACCGGCCAGGTGGTAATCAGTTCCGTATGTCCCATTGTAAATTCGGCAATGCCCACGTTATAACAGACAATCATGGCGGGCAGCGTAACAAGAGTCAGCAACAGCAATCCCTCCCCCATGAGCAGGCAGAATATCTGCTTCTTCGTGCTGCCCATGCAAGCCGCAAAGCTATTTCATTGCGGCGCCTACGGGTGCGGAACCAGAAAGTGCCTATCAGCCCCAGGAACACATTCACCAACAGGAATACCACCACAACCGTTTGCGTATTCACCTTGTCCACATCGCCTTTCATCACTTCAAACTGATATTGCTGCTCCGTATAAGGCACAACGTCGGCTATGAACATATTGTCGGTGTCCAGGTGCGGGGCTATTTCTTTCAGAAATTTGCTCCGGTAATCGGGAGAGTCCATGTTTTCCTTCACGCGGAAAACAATCTGCGCTCCATCATCCCGCAATTCGGTCCGTATCACATTCTCGTCAATTCTCCGGAAAGCCCACTTTGCATCGGCCCCATAGCGATAGGAACGGAAACTGCCGATCATGCCGCACTGCGTTACCACATTCGCGGTATCTCCGTACCAGCTCAAGGGAGTATCCAAAGAGAAGCCGGGCACCCTTTCCTTATAATAGTCGGCCGTACCCTCGCTCAGCATCACATAATTGCCGGACGTGACATCATTCCCCACAGGCATTGCCGCAAACGGACGTCCGGCATCTTCCTTCATGCGAAATACCCGCGTATATCCTCCGGTAGCGTTTATTATACGCACCGCACAACCGATGGTATCCTGCACAGCCAGCGAGTTATAGGAATTATTGCCGCTCATCGGCAGGCTCCAATACGACAGGGCGGCCACTTCAACCGCAGGCTCCCTTTCGAGCTTCTGCAGGATGCCCAGGTATTTGTCCGCACTCGTCATGCTGCTGTCCCGGCTTTCACCGCCCTTAATCATTGAAAGCTGGTACACATGGTCTATGTTATAGCCCAACGGGCGATAGAACGTATACTTCAGGCATCCCAGCGAATCGCAGAGAAACCACATCACGATAAATACCAGAAACAATTCTGCAAGCACCCATCCGTTACTGCGGAGACGCGCCCGAATCATACGTAAGTTATGTACTATGAATTTCATAATCAATCTCGCTTTATTTATCGTTCAAAGAATCCACAATTGTGTGCCGTGCGGCAAGCCATGTAGCAGGCCTGCGCTCAGCAGGTTAATGACCAGGCAGAAAAGGAATGCCAGACAGAACACCGTAGGGCTGAACAGTACCGACATGCTCAGGTCGAACTCGCCGGAAGTGCCGGTGTTCTGATTATTGGTGAACAGCCACGTACGCATGCCGTACACGGCCAGATAGCTGAACACCAGCCCACCGCTCCGCCAATCAGAGTCAGTACGAGGTTTTCATTCAAGATCTGCCTTATGAGTACGCCGCGCGTCGCTCCGAATGCCTTACGCACGCCCAGTTCGCTGATGCGCTGCTGCATACGGCTGTTGCTCAGGCCGCACAGATTGAGCGACGGCACTAAAAGAACAATGAGCAATGCCAGAGCGTACTGTATGTACAACATCCGCAAATCCGGCCCCACGTTGGCCCACACATGGTTGACATGCGTCACGATTTCATCGGGCTGTTCCATAATGTCCATCAGCGTTTCGGCCTGTACGGCATTGATGTCTTTCACCCGCTTCGCTATTCCCTGCCTGATGGCCGGAATATCTTCGGAAGAACGTGCCAGCGCCACCACCGTATGCGATTGGGCATAACTCCAGATGGAAGTGGCATCCTGCAACTTGGCGGGATACATGCGCCACACTTGCGCATAAGCATCCTTCGCAATGACCGAAACATCCTTTACCACCCCGCAGATACGCGCTTCGTTACGGTTCAGCAGCACCGTCTTGCCTACTGCATCCGTAGTGCCGAACAGTTTCCGCGCCACAGAAGCAGCCACGACAATGGCGGACACATCACCGCCCCGGTCGGAATCGTCGAATCCCCGTCCTGCGACAAACTGCATCCGGAACACTTTCCAGAATCCCGGGTCTTTCCATAGCATCCACTTTCACCGCATTAGTGCCGTCGGGCATGGAAACCAGGCGACCGTTGCCGGAACAAATGCCGTACAGGCCTCTACTTCGGGCAACGGCTGCACACAGTTCTTCATGAAAGCCGGCGAACAGGCTGTATAATTATTCCAGTTCTTGTTTTCCTTACCCTGCAAATGCATCTTGCTTATGTAGAGAGAGCGGTTACGGTTCACTTCCGGCTCGATGTCGCATATTTCATCTGCCAGGTAATCACAATCGCCATAATCATGGTAATGGCAAATGCCGTACCCAATATGAATATGGTACTCAGCAACGGGTTCTGCCGTAAAAGTATAAAAGCTTGGCGAATGGTCTGCATTTTTGAGTTATGAGTTATAAGTTATGGATTATGGGGGTTATTCTACTTGACGGCCGTCGAAGAAGCGGATTGTCCTTGAGGTCTGTCTGGCTTGCTCTTCATTGTGGGTTACCATTACGATGGTGCGCCCGTCTTCCTTGTTCAGTCGATGCAGCAGCTCCATCACTTCCGCTCCCATTTTGGAGTCCAGGTTACCGGTAGGCTCATCGGCGAGGATTATCTCCGGATTGCCGATAATGGCGCGTGCGATGGCAACACGCTGGCACTGACCGCCGGAGAGCTGTGTAGGCATGTGGCGCATGCGGTGGCTCAGGCCTACTTTCTGCAACACTTCCTCTGCCAGGCGGCGACGTTCTTTGGACGATACCTTTCTGTACAGCAAAGGCAGCTCCACGTTGTCCAGCACATTCAGCGAGTTAATCAAATGGAAAGACTGGAACACAAAGCCCAGCTTCCGGTTACGGAAAGCCGCCAGTTCCTTGTCCTTCATGCCGTCCACCTTGGTACCGGCTATTTCAATCGTGCCGCTGGTAGGTGCGTCCAGCAAACCCATAATATTCAGCAAAGTAGATTTACCGCAACCGGAAGGTCCCATGATACTGAGAAATTCCCCCTTGTTCACTTCGAGGTTCACATTCTCCAACGCTACGGTTTCAATCTCGTTGGTACGATAAATCTTGTTGATGCCAGTTAACTTAATCATAATGGTAGGTATTTAATTGTTATTTCAGTTTCAGCTTATTCTTGTTCTTATATTGGCTCATGTCGCTCACCACCACCTCATCGCCCGGTTGCAAGCCGCCAATAACTTCCACAAACTCAAAGTTGGAATCGCCCAACTGCACTTTGCGTTTCACAATCTCCTTGTCGGAATTGCGTACAAACAGTTCGTACTCCCCGCGACCCACGTAGTAAGAGGCGTTGGCTATGCGCATCACATCCTCTTTCACGGCGTTCATCACATACACGTCCGTCTTCAGGCCGGAGCGCAGACGGCGGTTGTTGTCCTCGTTCAACTGTACGGTGAAGGAAATAACACCATTCTTGGACAACGGAGTGACGCTGCTCACCGTACCTTCCAGCTTCTCGCTGCCTATCTTGACTATCGCCTTGCCGCCGGCGGCAACACGGTCGCCGTACGTGTCGGCTATCTCGCCCTCTACCTTGAAGTGGCTCAAATCGGAGATGACGGCAATCTGCGAACCTTCCGCCACCTGCGCACCGATCTGGTTGTTTATGTAAGTGAGGATTGCCTTGCGGGGCGAGCGGACCTGCGCATCGTCCAGCGTGCGTTTCGTTTCGGCAAGCGTTTTTCTGAAGATGCTGAAGTCCAGCTCCTGTACCTGATATTCGGCATCCAGCACTTCCTTCTCGTTGGCGTACTGCTGCTTCAACTGTTCGTATTCCAGCTCCGCCACGTTATAACTCAACTCTGCCTGACGCACTTTGTCGGTAGTGCCCGAACCGAGGCTGTCGAGGTATTGCTCGTTGCGCAACTCCACCTTTTTGCGGTTCAGTTGCATGGCGGAGACTTTTATCTTCATCTCCAGGTCGTTCAGCTTGGTCATATTCTCAAGCTTGAGCTGCTTCAGCTTGTAGCTGCGCATCTGCTCCTCATCGAGTTTCTGCTTGTAGTCGGTTTCGGCGCTCTGTAAGTCCAGCTTCAGGATGGGCGTGCCTATATCCACGCTGTCGCCACCTTTCTTATATACTTCCAGAATACGGGTGTTGATGGGCGAGTTGATAATCTCCTCAAAGGCAGGAACCACCTTGCCGGAAGCGCTTACGCTGACTTCAATCGTGCCTGTACTTACCTGGGAGAATACGATGTCCTTCTCCTTCACTCCCGTGCGCATCAATGAGATGAGCACACTGATAACGACGATACCCGCAGCGCCCATGCCGCCATAGCGAATGATTTTCTTGTTACGCTCTTTGTTACGAACTTCTTTCGGAATCTCTCTATCCATATTTTCTGTCTTTATTTACCGTTTTACGTTGCTGCCGTCCTGTTGCGTAAACGGACAGCCTGCGATTCTTCGCCCTTATACTTGCCAAATCCGTGCCAAAAACATAAATCATTGAAAACAAGCGTTAAGGCAAAAAGAAGAGTGTCCGTTTTCGGACACTCTGTACATTTTCGGATAGCTGCACTGTACGAAAAGAAGAAACAGACGGAAGAGAAAGCACAATGGTACGGCGGAAGAAATATAAACGACAGGAGATAACGGGGAAAACTCCTCACCTCAGCGTCCGTTTCCCCCTTTGGTATTTGTCATGCCACGCGTTGGTACTTGTCATACCACTCTTTGGTACGGCATGTACCACACTGTGGTACTACGAATACCGCACTGTGGTACGAGAGATACCAACGGTTGGTACTCCGCGTACCAAGCCGAGGTATTTCCAGGTACATCCTTTCTTATGATTATCAAGAACTTACGATAATATTCCCTGAACGTTATCTCAGGCGCAGTCTGTCCCCTACTTCGGGCACATATTCCGCATCCTTGCGGTTCATCTTATACAGATTCTTCAGGCGGATGCCATACTTCTGCGAAATGGAATGCATGGAATCGCCGTCTTTTACAATATAAACGGTATGAGGTTTGGCGGCTTTCTTACGCTTGTCTTTCAGATAGATGATGTCGCCTGCCTCTAAGGTGTACTCTTTATGCAGGTCGTTATACTTCACCAGTTTGCGCCAACTGATGTCGAACTCTTTGCCCAGGAACTGGAAAGTATCGCCGTCGCGGGCCACAACGTAGGCAATGTCGTTGGCAATATACACCTGATGCGGGTTGCAAGCCAGGGTTTCTTCTTCAGTTCTTTCTCCCACTTGCGGGCCTCGCGCTTGCTCATGCCGCGGCTATCGTACTTATACAGGTCGTAGTCCTCGATAATGGTTATCAGGCGATTGGCATAGGAAGGGTCTGTGGCGTATCCCGCTTTTTTCAGGCCGCGCGCCCAGCCTTTGTAGTCGGTAATCTTCAACTTAAACAGGAAAGCATAGCGTGCGCCGCGTTTCAGGAAGAGCGAGTGATCCTCGTAGGAGCCTCGGATGGCGATAGGCGCGGAAGCACTCTCCTTTGGCATCGTCGTCGTGGTACACTCTCCGCCCACGCCAGTCGCTATGGCACTTTATGCCGAAGTGGTTGTTGCTCTTGCGTGCCAGTGCGCTTTGTCCCGCACCGCTCTCCAGCAGGCCTTGTGCCAGTGTGATGCTGGCGGGTATCTTATGTTCCTTCATCTGCTCCACGGCAAGCGGGGCATATTGTTTGATATATTCGTTGTAACGGGAATTTCTGCGTTGTGCCTGCACAGCCACGCAAATAAGGAGAAGTGCTATGATAGCAGTCAGTCTGAATATAGGTTTCATGCTTCGGGTGTTGAATTTGACACAAAAGTCTGCAAAAGAATTGAAAAAACCAATCTCTTTCCTATCTTTGTAACATTAATTACAATAAACCATTATTCTATGAAGGACCTGAACATACAGATTGCCATCAAGATATACGAATATGAAAGAACTGAATGCCGCCGACCGCGAGCTTCTGGATGCCGCCCGGCAGGCAACTTACCGCAGTTATGCCCCCTATTCGCACTTCTCGGTGGGCGCGGCGCCCGGCTGGCAAACAATATCATCGTTACCGGAACCAATCAGGAGAATGCAGCCTATCCGTCGGGGCTTTGCGCGGAACGCACCACTTTGTTCTATGCCAACTCCCAATATCCCGACCAGGCTGTGGAGACACTCGCCATAGCCGCCCGCAACGAACGCGGCGAGTTCCTGGAAGAACCGATTCCCCCGTGCGGCGCCTGCCGGCAGGTGATGCTCGAAACGGAAAAACGTTTCAAACGTCCCATGCGCATACTGCTGTCCGGCGAAAAAGGCATTTATGAATTGAGAAGTGTGGGCGCATTGCTGCCGCTTTCGTTCGATGCGTCTTCCATGTTATAAAACAAATATCTACCTTTGCAACCGCTAACCAACAAATACCACCACCAATGAGAATATCCAAATAAAGACAGCACATTTCGGTAAACATCGCTTTATATATGCTTTTCATATCAGAACGCTGAGCATCACTCAAAAAGGAAATGTTTAGCCTTTACTGTGTTTGTCTGTTCCCCACAGCCTTACAAGAGTTGAAAGTGTGTCGTACAGACACCTATGTTATCTACCCTAAACACAGTAAATTTATGAGTATCATTATTAAAGACCTTAGCTATACCCATACCGATAAGGAAGTTTTGTTTTCCAACCTCAATCTGATTATCAATTCCGGAGAAAAGACCGCGCTGACAGGCAATAACGGTTGCGGAAAATCCACCCTGATGCCTAACTGCACTCCATGCCATTCTGAACGGTGATACAGCGGAAGAACACTTTGCCCGGCTCGACAACGACTGGAATATCGAAGAGCGTACCCAAGCCGTTCTCCACGCCTGGCATTTGAACGGTATCTCTCTTTTACGCCCGTTAGAGGGGCTTAGCAGCGGAGAGAAAACACGCCTGTTCCTTGCCGGCATGGAACTGAAAGAACCGGACACCCTACTGCTGGACGAGCCCACCAATAATCTGGACATCGAAAGTATTGAAATCATCACAGCTACGATACGTAACTATCAAGGTACCGTACTTGCAGCCTCACACGACCGGGATTTTCTGAAAGAAACAGGAATTGAACAAGAAATAAGCTTTTTTCTGTAAAATCGGTAAAAACAAACGTAATCCATATACACAAACTAATTATAAACTCCTTATTTTTGCAATGATAAAACTATTATGACTATGTTACGTACTATCAGACTGACACTTGCAATTGTATTCTTTGCGCTCGTCACGCTCCTGTTCCTCGATTTCACCGGAACGCTGCACGGCTGGATGGGCTGGATGGCGAAGATACAGTTTCTCCCCGCACTGCTCGCACTGAATGCAGGCGTGATACTGCTGCTTGTTGCATTGACCCTGCTGTTCGGACGCGTCTATTGCTCCGTTATCTGCCCGCTCGGCGTATTTCAGGATGTCATTTCCCGGTTTGCAGGCAAGCGGAAGAAAAACCGTTTCCGCTATTCTCCCGCTAGGAAGTGGCTGCGTTACGGAATGTTGGCAGTGTTTGCCGTGACCCTCGTTGCAGGCGTGCGCTTTCATGCGGTTGCTTCGCTGCTCGAACCGTATAGCTCTTACGGGCGCATCGCTTCCAATCTCTTCGCTCCCGTCTATCAGTGGGGCAATAATCTGCTGGCATATCTGGCGGAACGGGCGGACAGCTACGCTTTCTATGAAACAGAGGTATGGATGAAAAGCCTGCCTACCTTCATCATTGCGGCCCTTACTTTTGTCGTGCTCATCATATTGGCATGGCGAAGCGGACGTACGTACTGCAACACGATTTGTCCGGTAGGTACGGTGCTCGGTTTCCTGTCCGGGTATTCTCTTTTCAAACCGGTCATAGATACCGAGAAGTGCAACGGCTGCGGACTTTGCGCACGCAACTGCAAGGCATCGTGCATCAACTCCAAAACCCACGAAATTGATTACAGCCGTTGCGTGGCATGCATGGACTGCCTGGATAAATGCAGACAGGGAGCCATCACCTACACCCGCCGCCGTCATAAAGCGGATGCTGCGAAAATATCCGCCCGGAATCAGACTCAATGTACAACAACTTCTACCGGACCGGCAGATGATACCCGGCGCGCATTTCTCTCGGCAACGGCAGTATTGGCCACTACCGCCGCTCTAAAGGCGCAAGAGAAGAAGTAGACGGCGGACTGGCCGCCATCGAAGACAAGAAGATACCCGCACGTGCCGCCGCCATTACTCCTCCGGGGTCGTTGAGCGCACGCAACTTTGCACAACACTGTACGGCTTGCCAGCTATGCGTTGCGGTGTGTCCCAACCAGGTGCTGCGCCCCTCTTCCGACCTGACACGGCTGATGCATCCGGAAATGTCCTACGAGCGCGGCTACTGCGTCCCGAATGTACCAAGTGTTCGGAAGTTTGTCCGGCAGGTGCTATCCGGCCGATAACGAAAGCCGACAAATCGGCCATCCAGATAGGTCATGCCGTATGGATAAAGGAGAATTGCATCTGCATCACCGATAAGGTGGAGTGCGGCAACTGCGCCCGCCACTGCCCGGTCGGCGCCATACAAATGGTGGCTTCGGGCTCCGGAAATCCGCAATCACCCCAAATACCCGTTGTCAATACCGAACGCTGCATCGGCTGCGGCGCATGTGAGAACCTGTGTCCGGCACGCCCGTTCAGCGCAATCTATGTGGAAGGACATATCATGCACAGAACGGTGTGAGAATCAGATGACAAAACGATAAAGGAAAATCTTCGATACGCTTTGGACAACAGACAGTACCGAGAAGAATAAATACGAGTAACTATGGAAGAGAAGAATAATAAGAATAACAGCAAGATAAACCGCCGGGACTTCTTCAAGCTTGCCGGCGCAGGGACGTTTGCATCGGCAGCCGCACTGTATGGCTGCTCCGGCAAGAACAACCGTTCTGACAGCGAATCGGCCGCTTTGGGCGAGATTCCTACCGATAAGATGGTGTACCGTACCAATCCCACCACGGGCGACCGGGTATCCTTATTGGGCTACGGCTGCATGCGCTGGCCTACCCGGAAGCGGGCTGACGGAAACGGAGATGAGGTAGACCAGGAAGCCGTCAACGAACTGATTGACTATGCCATCGCCCACGGCGTGAACTATTTCGACACATCGCCCGTGTATGTGCAGGGTTGGTCGGAGAAGTCAACGGGAATAGCACTGAAACGCCATCCGCGTGAAAAGTTCCTGATAGCCACCAAACTGTCCAACTTTCCAATTACACCCGCGAGAATTCAATCGCCATGTATCGGAAATCGTTCGAGGACCTGCAAGTGGACTACATCGATTATTATCTGTTGCACTCCGTCGGCAATGGCGGCATCAAGACATTCCGGGCACGGTACATCGACAACGGTATGATTGATTTTCTGATGGAAGAACGCAAGGCCGGGCGTATCCGGAACCTGGGGTTTTCGTTTCACGGAACAACGGACGTGTTTGATGAAATACTGGCCATGCACGACCGCATACACTGGGATTTCGTGCAAATCCAACTCAACTATGCCGACTGGCGGCATGCTTCGGGCAATAATGTCAATGCCGAATATCTGTATGGCGAACTCGTTAAACGCGACATTCCCGCCATTATCATGGAACCGCTGCTGGGAGGACGGCTATCCAGACTGAACGACCACTTGGTGGCACGCCTGAAACAACATCGCCCGCAAGAGAGTGTAGCTTCCTGGGCATTCCGCTTTGCCGGGAGCTTTCCCAAGGTACTGACGGTACTGAGCGGCATGACGTATATGGAACATCTGCAGGACAATCTCCGCACCTATTCCCCCCTCGACCTTTGCACGGAAGAAGAACTGGCTCTGCTGGAAGATACGGCGCAGGTAATGCTTACCTATCCTATCATCCCGTGCAACGACTGCAAGTATTGCATGCCTTGTCCCTATGGACTGGACATTCCCGCCATTCTGCTGCATTACAACCGCTGCGTCAACGAGGGCAATATACCCAAAAGCAGCCGGGATGAGCACTATCGCGAAGCCCGCCGCGCCTTCCTCATCGGTTATGACCGCAGCGTACCGAAGCTCCGCCAGGCAAGCCATTGTACAGGATGCGACCAATGCAACCCGCACTGTCCTCAAAGCATCGATATACCCCAAAAGTTACAGGAAATAGACCAGTTTGTAGAAAATCTCAAACAAGAGAGATTATAATACAAACGGAAAAAAGAAAATACGCCCTATCTTTGGCGGAGCAAATAATGAAGAAAGCGATACGAATGAAGAAAAAAAACATATTACTCCTTTCGATAGCCGGCCTTTGGACAATGGCGGGATTTGCGCAGGCTGCAAAGGACAGCGCGCGCATTGCCCGGAACCTGACTATAGATGAAGTGGTAGTAACCGGAACAAGAAACGAAACGGATATACGGCATCTGCCGATGACCATCTCCGTAGTGAACCGCAAGGTGTTGGAGCAACGTTTCCAACCATCCGTACTGTCCGCACTGACGGAGCAAGTGCCCGGACTGTTCGCCACAAGCCGCGGCATCATGGGATACGGCGTGTCCACAGGAGCGGCAGGCGGAATAAACCTGCGCGGCATCGGCGGCAGTCCTACGGCTGGTTTGCTGGTGCTGATTGACGGCCATCCCCAATATATGGGATTAATGGGACATCCCATTGCCGATGCTACCAGACCATGCTGACCGACCGGGTAGAAGTGCTTCGCGGCCCTGCTCGGTGCTGTATGGTTCCAACGCTATGGGCGGCGTTATCAATATAGTAACCCGCAAGATGCAGGAAGACGGGGTTAAGACCCATGCGCAAATCGGCTACGGCTCCTACAATACATTGCAGACGGAAGTTTCCAAACCGCATTAGGAAAGGGCGTTTCAGCAGCGTTGTCACCGGCTCTTACAACCGTACCGACGGGCATCGCGACAATATGGAGTTTGAGCAATACGGCGGCTATGCCAAGCTGGGATATGACTTCAACGATTCCTGGAAACTGTGGGGCGATGTAAACATCACGCAGTTCAAGGCCTCCAATCCGGGCGAGGCCGGTAATCCGTACATAGACAATGACTCCCGCATCACGCGCGGCATGACTTCGCTCGCTCTCGAAAACCGTTATGAAAAGAGTTCCGGCGCCTTGAGTTTCTTCTATAACTGGGGACGACATAAAATCAATGACGGCTATCATCCCGGCGGTACGCCACAGGAATCCCACTTCAACTCCAAAGACCGCATGCTGGGCGTGTCGTGGTATCAGAGCGCAACGCTTTTCACCGGTAACCGTCTGACTGTGGGTTTTGACTATCAGCACTTCGGCGGCGAATCATGGAACCGGATGGTGTCTACCGGCGAACGTGTTCCGGGTGTAGACAAGCAAATGGATGAATTTGCCGGATATGTAGACTTCCGTCAAGACCTCGGCGAATGGCTCTCTCTGGATGCGGGCATCCGTGTAGACCACCATTCGCACGTAGGCACGGAATGGATTCCGCAGGGCGGCCTTTCGTTCCACTTGCCCCGACAGACGGAAGTGAAAGCAATGGTGAGCAAGGGATTCCGTAACCCCACCATCCGTGAGATGTACATGTTTCCGCCACAGAACCCGGATTTAATGGCGGAAAGCCTGATGAGCTACGAGTTGTCTTTCTCGCAACGGGTGTTGGACGGCACTTTGTCTTACGGCATAAACCTCTACTACATTGACGGCGACAATATGATTATGACCGTTCCTACGGACGGCAAGCCCAAGAACGTAAATACCGGCAAGATTGAAAACCGAGGCATTGAAGCCAATATCGGTTACCGCATTACCCCGCACTGGCATGTAAATGCCAATTACAGTTGGCTGCACATGGAGAATCCGGTGATTGCCGCTCCCGGACATAAACTCTATGCAGGCGTTGACTTTACGCGAGGCCGCTGGGGAGTGTCAACCGGGGTGCAATATATAAAAGACCTCTATACCAACGTAAGCAAAGGCAAGGAGAAGAAAGAAAGTTTTGTTCTCTGGAACCTGCGTGCCAATTATCGTGTATGCCGCTATGCCAATATCTTTGTACGAGGGGAAAACCTGCTGGCGCAACGCTACGAAATAAACGACGGCTTTCCGATGCCTAAGGCAACTGTTATGGGCGGAGTGAATATCAATTTCTGACAAAATCAGGCATTACTGTTGTCAAGACCGTATTGGTTTGAAATAATAGTTATAACTTTGTGAGTATAAAACAGATTGTTTGATTAGCCGATAAAGATTATCCGACAGACCAATACAATTTACCCGATAAATGAATAAGATTATTTTATAAACAATAAGAACATGGAAACAAAAACTGTAAAACTCTATTCGCTGGATTACAGCAATGCAAGAACTTACTTAATGGCCGCATTGTTCATTGCAGGCAATATGGCACTGCCCCAGCTTTTCCACCTTATACCGCAAGGCGGTATCACATGGTTGCCCATCTATTTCTTCACCTTAATCGGTGCATACAAATTCGGCTGGAAGGTAGGATTGCTGACTGCGATCCTTTCTCCGATAATCAATTCACTGCTGTTCGGGATGCCTCTTCCGGCAGTGCTTCCCGCCATTCTGTTGAAGTCCGTATTACTGGCAGCAGCAGCCGGCTGGGCAGCACATCGTTTCAACCGTATCTCTCTGCCTATCCTATTGGCCGTTGTACTGTTCTATCAGGTAGCAGGTACTCTGGGCGAATGGGCTATGTGGGTAGCTTCTTCCAAGCCGTACAGGATTTCCGTATCGGGCTACCGGGAATGGCAATGCAGGTAGTAGGCGGCTATGCGCTGATAAAGTATAGCGCATCGCTGTAATAACCTTGTAGAAATATTAAAAAAGGTTCGGAACTGTTTCTGTATACAGTTTTACGAAAAGCATAGAAGTATCCTCCCGTTTCTACGGCTATCATTCGTGCTGATACGGAAAGGCAAAGAAATATTGCTGGTGCATACACGCAACTTCCGCAGCACGTTCCACGGTTGGTAGCCGGCTTTCTCGAAACGGGCAAAACGTTGGAACAATGCGTAGAACGGGAAGTTATGGAAGAAACGAGACTGAAGGTAAAAAACATCACTTATTTCGGCAGCCAGCCCTGGCCTTATCCCAACGGATTAATGGTAGGATTCATAGCCGACTATGAAAGCGGGAAAATCAAACTGCAGGCCGATGAACTCAGTTCCGGCGCATTCTATTCCAAAGACGACCTACCGAAATACCCCGGAAACTAAGCATTGCAAGAAAACTGATTGACTGGTGATGCACTTTCTTTGTGCATAAAAATGGAGGTATGCTAAATTGAACTGCACGAACGTGTGTTTAAATTTAGCATACCTCCATTTTTTAAAACATCTGCCGAATACTCCTGAAAAGGAAAGAAACTTCGTCACAGGTTACTATGAAAAAAGCTTCATCCAGCAAAGTGAAAAATATCCTTATTAATAGGAACGTGCAAATATCACGCGGCAGGCAGACGGCTTGCCCGTAACCATACATTTGCCCGGCTCCTTGTCGCCCGGTACGAAAGAATCGAACGGAATACAGCGGATAGTGGCTTTGGTCTCTTCCTTAATCTTCTCCTCGGTTTCGGTCGTTCCGTCCCAATGAGCCAAAATAAAGCCGCCTTCTTCAATCTTTTCCTTGAACTCGTCATAGCTGTCCACTGTAGTGATACGGCTGTTGCGATAATCCAATGCTTTCTTATAAATATTCGCCTGGATTTCCTCAAGCAGGTCTTTTACGTATTCCTCGATACCGTCGCAAGAGCGGGTTTCTTTCTCCAGCGTATCGCGGCGCATCACTTCCATTGTATTGTTCTCCAAGTCGCGGCCACCCATAACCAGACGGACAGGTACACCTTTCACCTCGTAATCGGCAAACTTGAAGCCCGGACGTTTGTTGTCGGCATTGTCGTACTTCACAGAAATACCCATCGCTTTCAGTTTGGCTACGATGCCTGCCACCTTCTCGTCAATCTTGGCAAGCATTTCGGCATTCTTGTAGATAGGTACGATAACCACCTGTATCGGAGCCAAGTGCGGCGGAAGCACCAGACCGTTGTCATCGGAATGTGTCATGATAAGCGCACCCATCAAGCGTAGATACTCCCCAAGAAGTGGCCCATACGTATTCCAGTTTGTTTTCCT
>ENA-OQAA01000110-OQAA01000110.1-human-gut-metagenome-genome-assembly--contig:-NODE-110-length-57085-cov-3.425577_pt1 | contig 57085 bp, 64 predicted proteins | sample MGYA00242489_ERZ504515 | MGnify/ENA primary metagenome ERZ504515 (study PRJEB26092, sample SAMD00036237) | human gut metagenome | host: Homo sapiens | study: EMG produced TPA metagenomics assembly of... | reverse complement strand
TTTTAAACCGGCTCAGAATCACCGAGAACACCAAAGAGCACATTCCGATTGTAAGCGGATCGCCGGGATCTCAGGCAGGACTCCGGCTTTGGCTCATCACCTATCCTAAAGCAGAAAGAGCCGACATAATGTCGGCTCTTTTCCTTGATTTATCTTTATTTTTTCTGTACATATTTCAGACAATCCAGCGCTACCGCAACAAGAATGATAATACCTGAGAATACAAACTGAAGGTTTGTGTCAATTCCGAGGATCGTAAGGGAATATGTAAGCGCTGTGAAAATAAACACACCGACTACTACTCCCGAGATTTTTCCGATACCTCCGGTAAATGACACGCCGCCTACTACGCAGGTGCAATCGCATCCATTTCCCATCCTTGTCCGTATGCGGCAGAACCTGAACCGACCATTCTTATACATTCCAGCCAGGAGCCGAATCCGTAAAGAATACCTGCCAGAATAAATGCTCCTACCGTAACGGCAAATACTGAAATACCTGACACCGACGCCGCTTCTGCATTTCCGCCGACCGCATACAAATTCTTACCAAAAGTTGTTTTATTCCAAATAAACCACACAATAAAGACTGCGGCTGCTGCCATATGATAATTGTAGGGAATCCGTTTATCTTTGGAATAATCATATTCGGAATCGTCGGTTCGATAGCTCCGAAAGATACTCCTTTTGTAGCATATGTAACAAGTCCGAAGATCACGAGCATGTTTGCCATTGTCGAGATAAACGGGTGCATCTTAAACTTGGCAGTAAAAAATCCGGCGATCATTGTAAAGAATGTACACAAAAGTATACATATAACCAATGACAAGATTACACGCACAATGATAGGTGTTGACGTGAAATCAAATATATGTCCAAAAACTCCACCCGTATTAATTCCCTGATGCATAATAATCGTTGCCGTCGTCATTCCCATACCTACCATTCGCCCGATTGAAAGGTCTGTGCCTGCAAGAAGAATCAAACCTGCAACACCTAATGCAAGGAACATCTTCGGAGATGCCTGCTGAAGTACGTTCAGCACGTTATTATAAGTGAGCAAAGGCGCTCCCTTAATCATCGGCGTAATAATACAAAGCACAATAAATATCAAGAGAATAGCGATATATAATCCGTTCTGAAGGAAGAAATTTCTTTTACTGAACGTATATTTATAATTCTCCCATTTCTGCGCCCGCGTTTCAAGAAAAGTAAATTTTGACATACGCAGCAAATCAATCAGATGATACTTATAAGAATACGCCGCATGCCGTCTGTCCTTTATAGTCTGATAATCTTTTTGCAGTTCCATTTTCGCATCGAACAGCCTGTTCTTATAAACATATTTTTCATCCTTTATTTCCTGATGTTCTGAAAGTTTGGAAAGAATCTGCTGATGCTCTTTCTTCAGTTCTTCTACTCTTTTTTGATATTTCTCTTTCGCAAGGACTTTTTCCTGTGCGCAGCTTTCTTTAACAGGCACATAATATTCCTTGTCGAAATGTTCTTTCAAATATGCTTCCGCATCTGCAATCAGTTTTGAAATCCTGTCTTTATTCTTAGACTCTACCGCTTTTGCCTGCTGCAGTTCCCTGCGCATTCTCGTAAGTCTATCCTCTTTTTCACCTTTTGTAAGAGTGCGATCTCTCTTTACTCCGTCCATTGTGTTTTGCAGCGACAACACTTTATCCGTGCCGTCCACCCGGAGACCGTCAATCTGTTTTTGAATTGCACCGACGTATTCTTCTATCGGACGGCGAATCTGCATTTCCTGTTCCGCCGTCAGAACCTTACTGTTTCCATTAGCCATATTCATCATTCTCCCTCATTTTATAGGTATTTTGCGCTAAGTCTTAATAGTTCTTCCTGATTTGTCTCTTTTGTATTAACAATTCCAGAAAGATATCCATTTGACATAACGCCAATGCGATTTGTAATTCCCAGAATTTCAGGCATTTCAGACGAGACAACAATGATCGTCCTGCCCTGCTTTGCCATGTTGATAATCAGTTCATATATCTCATATTTTGCGCCGACATCAATTCCTCTTGTCGGTTCATCCATCATAAATACCTGCGGTTCTCTTTCCAGCCATTTTCCAAAAATAACTTTTTGCTGGTTTCCTCCGGAAAGATTTGAAATCATATCATTTGGTCCCATACATTTTGTCCGCATAGTCTTGATTTCTTCCGCAGTCGCTTTTTCCATTTTCGAATCAGAAAGAGCGATCCCTGATTTATACTGTTTCAAGTTTGCTATCGTTGTATTAAACGTAAGATCTCCCTTCAAAAATAATCCGTTTGCCTTACGTTCCTCCGTGATCATAGCAAAGCCATGTTCCATCGCATCTTTCGCACTTTCAAAGTTCATAAGATGATTATTAAAGTATACTCGTCCTGCTGCCCTGGTGCGCACTCCGAAAATCGTCTCCATAAGCTCTGTTCGTCCGGCTCCTACCAGACCATACAATCCGAAGATTTCTCCTTTTCTCACATCAAAAGACACATCTTTAAGATAAGGCTCGAATTTTGTAGATAAATGCTGCACGGACAAAACCACATCTCCCGGCGTATTATCCACTTCCGGAAAACGGTTTTCAAGAGAACGTCCTACCATTGCCGTAATCAGTTCATTCATATCTGTATCTTCCGTGCTCTTTGTCATAACCAGATTTCCGTCTCGAAGCACCGATATTTCATCACAAATTTCAAAAATTTCATCCATTTTATGAGAAATATAAATCAAAGCAATTCCCTGCTCTTTCAGCATTCTCATCATTTCAAAAAGTTTTTCTACTTCCTGCACCGTCAATGAAGAGGTAGGCTCATCCAAAACGATCACCTTGGAATTATAAGAGATTGCTTTTGCAATCTCGCACATCTGCCGCTGAGAAACCGACATATTACGCATCGGCTGAGACAAGTTGACTGTCATTCCTAATTTTCTGAAAAGTTCAGACGCCTCTTTTTTCATCCGGCCTTCATCTATTACACCGACCGCATTCACCGGATACCGTCCAAGAAACAAATTGTCAACTACATTTCTCTCCAGACACTGATTCAATTCCTGGTGAACCATAGCGATACCGTTTTCCAACGCCTCCCTCGGTCCGGAAAAACTTACCTCTTTCCCATCCAGGAAGATATTTCCTTCGTCTTTTTGATAGGTACCGAAAAGACACTTCATCATCGTTGATTTTCCAGCGCCGTTTTCCCCATAAGCCCCATAACTGTTCCCGCTTTCACATCCAGATTGATGCGAGTGAGAACTCTGTTTCTTCCAAAGGACTTACTCATATCCCGTATCGATAAGACGATATTATCTTTCTTATCTGCCATGCTTTTTACTCCTATTATACTTTAGAATTTTTCTATCTTTACCCAAACGGTTGCAGTCCTTTTCCCACAGACAACTTTCTCTGACTGCCTGATCTCAATTACCGAAATCACCAAAAGGTACTCTCCGAGATCGCAGGCAGCCGCCATAGTCTCAGGCAAACCCGGACTTTAGCTTATCGCCGCCGCAAAATATTAGGGAGAATTCCTTCTCCCTAATAGACCTGCTTATCCTCATTATTACTGAAGTAATGATGTATAGGAAGCCGCATTATCTGTTTTTACCATGTTAATCGCAAACGCATCATACTGGCTAGGATTTCCAAGACGGTTTGTAATATTTGACTCTGTCTGTCCGTCACCGCCGATATACTCAACGTCTAAATTAAGAAGATCATCATAGTTCTTAAGAAGCGGCTGGTATGTAGAACTTAAGAAGTTATCGGAAGCATTGTAAATGTTCAGCCATACTTTCTTTTTCGCATGTTCTTTCTCATCCAGCTGTTTGGATACCGGCTCATATACTTTTGTAGAATCTGTAAATTCCTGATAGTTATCAGCTGTAACCGCTACATTCAACGCATAGTAAGAACGCTGCTCTTCATTGTATGTATATACATCTTCAGACAAAACATTGCCTGCTTCATCTTCTGTACCGATACCTGTATCAATATCTACGCCATCAAGTGCATTACGGATAACACGCAATGTCAAATATGCCTGTACGTCTGCATGTTGGCTGATCGTTCCGCCGTAACCTTCTGCAATAGCAGCTACCGCGTCATTATTTGCATCGTATCCGAAAGTAGGTACTTTATTATCTTTTGACCATGCATTAAACATTGACATTCCCATTCCGTCATTGTTGGAAACTACAACGTCTATGTTTTCCCCAAATGAAGAGGACCATGTGCCGATTGAATTTCCTGCTGTAGCCGCATCCCATGTTGCTCCTGCAGAGTTCTTCATCTCCTGAGAAGCAAGTTCTCTTACTACATATTTCTTTCCGCCGGCTTCAATCGTTCCGTCCTTTACAGCAGTTGCAGTTCCGTCTGCATTTGTTCCGATCGGAGCGCTGTCGATATCTCCGTCTTTCTCTACGCCTGTACCAAGAGCTTTGCGGACACCTCTTGTACGTGCGATAGAATCGTTATGTCCGATATCTCCGATAGCCAGAACATATCCGATCACTCCGTCACCGTTACGGTCAATTTTATCTATATTTTTTTCGATATAGTCTTTTACCATAGTTCCCTGAAGTTCAGCACCCTGATTTGCATCAAATCCTACATAATATGTATCTTTATTGAAGTTCAATGCTGTCATGTCCAATTCTCCCGTGGAACTGTTTGACGGCTGTCTGTTGAACCATACCAACGGTTTGTCCTTATTTGCCACTTCCGATCCGGAAGAATTATTTGACGCTGACTTTCCGCTGTCAGATCCTCCTCCACACGCAGTAACTGACAGTGCCATTACCGCCGCCATTGTGATTAAAGCTATTTTTCTCTTCATACATTTTCTCCCTTCTGCTCTTTTTCGCACAGATATTTTTTGTTGATAGTGACAGTTTATATGAATTCTTTTAAATATAACATAGAATATTTTTCTGTTTATATTGAATTTTTTAAGATTTTATTAGTCATGTCTTATAATATTTGTTCATTTTAGCTCTTATTTTCCCGTCATTTTGTACCCATCCTTTTTCAGTCAGACACAATCATCGAAATTTTTAAAAGGCACATTCCCGGATTACATTCTCCACTAATGCAAAAAAACAGAAAGCCGCTGATATACCCCTTGGCAGCTTTCTGTTTCATATCTGTCTTTTCAATCTGTTTTTACTTCTTTATCAAAAAACGAAATGCAGTATGTGCGGTATATTTTTCACCTGCACGGTATACAGGACTTGGGAATTTCTCATGGTGAACCGCATCAGGATAACACTGTGTTTCTAAACAAACTGCGCTTCTTTTCCCATATACGACGCCTCTTTACCTACTTCATTTTCTACAAAGTTCGCCGTATAAATCTGCATTCCCGGACGATCCGTGTAAGTTTCCATCACGATTCCGCTTTCCTCAGCCATAAGTTCCGCCACTTTCTCAAAGTTTCCTTTGTTTTTCAAAACCCAGTTGTGATCATATCCGTTTCCGAATCGAAGCGGTTCGTACTCTTCCTCGATCCTCTCTCCTATTTTTCTTCCTTCCCGAAAATCCATAGGTGTATTCTCCACCGGAAGAATCTCTCCTGTCGGTATTGACTGTGCATCCCCCGGAGTAAAATAATCCGCCTCCAGAGTAAGCGTATGCTGCAGTACGCTTCCGCTGTTATGTCCATCTAAATTAAAATAACTATGATTTGTCATATTCAGAATCGTATCTTTGTCCGACAAAGCTTCATAAAAGATATCAAGCTTATCATCTTTATCAAGCTGTATGTCACGTATATATCTGCCGTTCCCGGATATCCCTGATCTCCATCCGGACTATGAAGTTTAAAACGAACAGACGTCTCCGTCACCTCTTCCGTCTCCCATATCCTTATATTGTAGAAATCCATACCGCTGTGCAGATTATTTCCGTTATCATTCCCCGTCAAATGATATGTTTTTCCGTTTAATTCAAATTGCGCGCCGCCAATCCGGTTTGCATTTCTTCCTACAATCGTTCCGAAAAAGCACGTACCTGCCTCATAACCGGCCGCGTTTTCATATCCCAGAACAACGTCCGTCATGCTTCCCTCTTTATTTTTCACCTTCAAACTGACCAATGTCGCTCCTAAGTCAGTCACTGCTGCCTCCATCCCGTTTTCATTTCTTATCACATAGAGACTCGCCTGATTTCCTTCCTTCGTACACCCAAAATTTCTCGTCATTTCCATTTCCTTCCTTTCTGCTGCGTTTTCGTTACTTTCATCCGCTTCACTTTATATGGATGTTTATAGTATTCTGCCCCGCATTCTTCTGTTTTCATTATATAGTCAGCATGTTCCGATAGCAAGAGGATATCAAGAAAGAAAAAACAAAGTCTCTCTCATCCGTTTTAACTTCATATTAACGGAAAACTGATATGAATACTAAACCAGTCACCCTTCATCTGCGCGCTGATTTCTCCATTCATTTTCAGTACAAACCCTTTTGTAATAGAAAGGCCGAGTCCTGTCGAATTTTTGCTTCTTGCTTCATCTGCTTTATAGAAACGTTCAAAGACTCTTTGAAGATCGATCCGATCCGGATATCCACTCTATTTTTAAACACTAGCTTCGCTCTGTTTTCCTTCTTTTTCAGTTGAATCTTCAATTCTTTATTTCCATGATCCAACCCGTTTTTCACAATGTTTTGTATAATCCTTCTAAGCGCCTGTCCATTCCCCATGATCCAAACAGGCGTATCTGTCAAGTCAAATTCCGGAACAATTCCCCTTTCTGCCCATTCATCATAATATGAAACACTGTTTCTTTCAGAATCTGAGTTAAGTTTTGTCGTTCTTTTTTCAATTCATACGTTTCATTTTTTAACTTTGTATAAGTAAACAGCTCTTCCAGCATCTCTTTAAGGCTTTCGATTCGTTCCTCTATGATTTCGATATAACGCTTCCTGTCCGCTTCAGACGAACAGGTTTCCAGCAGTTGAAAATATCCGTCCATTGATGTCAGGGGCGTCCTTATATCATGCGATAAATTCGTATATGTATCAGCAATCATCCGTTCTTTTTTTACATATTGTGCAGCTTCTTCTTTTCGTTCTTTAATCATCTCGTTCAGAAGATCTGTCAACTCTTTAATATTTCCCAGCTTAATTTCTTTTGTGATGAGCATATTGCTCTCATGCTCTCTCAGAAAACGCAATTGGCGGCAGATATCTTTTACCTGCCGCATATAACTACCCAATATACAAATCAATGTAATAATAACTCCGACCAAAATCCCAACTATAACATACATGTTAAATATCTCGTTTCTTAAACACAAAACTTCCCAAACAGACTGCGGCTGCCGCAAATGCAAATCCAACCAGCAAAGAAGTAACCGCCATTTCCGATGTAATCTCTGTTCCAAGAAGCGTAATCTTCCCGCTCACAGTATAATTGATCATATGAAAATTTTCCAGTCCGACTTTTGCAAGCATACGATCAATAAAACTATAAAAAATAATAAGTGCATTCATACACAGACAAATACCTATCACAATGCTGACTACATTATTTCTGATCACAAGCGCAATACACATTACGATCATCAAAAGAGCAAAATGCAGTATCGTCTGAAGAAGAAAATAAAGCGCAAATGCTCTTTTATCTCCCAGTATAACTTCATGGAAAAACAATTTGTTTGCCACTGCCTGTACAATGAAGAACAACATCATCGTCAATACTGTATAAAGGAACAAACATACGGCTTTGGCACATACGATCAAACCTCTGTTTTTCACTTGACCTGCTATATTTTTCACAAATCCGCTCGTTACATCTGCCGTAGAATACAGGATTGTAAAGATGATCATAAACACCGCAACGGCCTTTCCTTTTATATTTGCAAAAAACATATCGAAAACAGAAACCTGTTCCCCCGGTTTTGTCGGAGGCGTCACATCCATTCCAAGATTCACCTGACCGCTTTCTTGTTCTTCCATTGCATATTCATAATTCTGCTGCCGATCCTCAAGCGAATATGCATCCATTTCACCCGCTGTAAGCGCTGTTGTCACAATCATAAGAACAGCAAAAATTGTCCAGATTACATAGAGGCTTTTTGTTTTAAACATACGGAACAATTCCATTCGTATCATATTAAGCATTGCAGGCACCTCCTGTCAGATTCAGAAAATAATTTTCAAGTTCTTCGCTTGTAATTCCAATCCCTCTCACACTGACACCTGCTTTTGCAAGTTCCATATTCACAGCTGCGCTTTCATCCAGCCTTTCGTATATGTGGATCGTATTCTTGTCTGTCACCTGATAGTTCTTAAATCCCATCTGATCCAGCACCGGCAGCGCCTGTTTTGGGTCATCGAGAAAAATCTCCATCCTTTCTCCACAGCGCTGCATCAACTCTTCTTTCGTAATTTCCTGTACGAGAGTTCCGTTATGAATAATTCCATAATGGGTTGCGATTTTAGACAACTCTTCTAAAATATGACTGGAAATAATGATCGTCATATTCTGCTCATCTCGAAGTTTGAAGATCATATCCCGGATTTCCGCGATTCCCTGTGGGTCTAATCCGTTAATCGGTTCATCGAGCAGCAGCAGATCCGGCTCTCCGACAAGAGCCATACCGATCCCGAGTCTTTGCTTCATTCCGAGCGAAAAATGTTTTGTCTTTTTCTTTCCCACATTAGACAGGCCAACTGTTTTTAATATATTTTCAATGTATCTTTTGTCATTGATCCCAAACAATCGGCATTTTACCGCCAGATTATCATAAGCAGACATATTTCCGTATAGTCCCGGCGACTCAATCAGACAGCTGATCCTTGAACGTACGTTTTTCAACTGAGCATTCTTATATCCGAACATTTCAATCTCACCCGAAGTCGGTTGTGATAAACCGCTTATCATTTTCAAAAATGTCGTTTTCCCAGCTCCGTTTCTTCCGATAAAGCCGTAAATCGAACCTTTTTTCACATGAAGATCAACATGATCTACCGCCTTATGATGACCGAATTGTTTTGTCAATCCGTGTGTAGCCAATAAATATTCACTCATCTTTTTTCTCCTTTTCTTTTCTTTATCTGCTCTCATTCTATAAACAAATTGCTAATCAATCGCAAATAAAAAGTAAAAAAAGAGTAAAGATTACGGATGAAGCCTGTACCCGATCCCCCATACAGTTTCAATATATTCTTTATCTGTCACAGCCTTGATCTTCTTGCGGATATTACTTATATGTACGTCTAGCGTCTTTGTCTCTCCCATATATTGCTCTTCCCACGCATATTCAAACATTTCTTCTTTGCTGAATACTTTTTTCGGATGTTTTAACAACAGCTCCAATATTGAAAATTCCTGTTTTGTAATATGAGGCAATTCTGTATTTCCCACTTTTACAGTAAAATCACCCTTATTAAGTTCCAGCTCCTGATAAGTAAATCGGTGTTCCTCCTCTTTTCTCCCTGTTGTTTCTGCCCTTCTGATCTGCACTTCCACTCTGGCAGTTACTTCTTTAATATCAAACGGCTTTGTCACATAATCATCCGCTCCGCCGCGCAAAAATTCCACTTTATCATCAATCGTATCTTTTGCTGTTAGAATGATCACCGGGGTATTTCCTTTCTTTCGAATATCTCTAAGTACTTCTTCCCCCGGAATTCCCGGAAGCATTAAATCAAGAAGTATAACCGAATATCTTTCCCCCTGTAAAATCATTCTTGCTTCCGTACCTGAGAACGCCTGCGTACATATATACCCTTCTTTTTCTAATGCTTCTTTTAAAAGTCCGTTAATATTTACATCATCTTCTACGATTAATACTGAATTTCTATGTTCCATCTCCATCCTCATTTATGTAACAGATGTTTTTATTCCTCTGTTTTCATACGCCTTGTTTATATTTTCTCCGGATTCATATAAAAGTCATTTATTTTATCCATAGCATACAATATTCTTTTTCTCCGGTTTCCGCATCTTTTCCTTCTCTTTGAATACAAAATCCTTCCCTTTTATAAAATTGTACTGCCCTTTTATTTTTTACATATACGTTTAATTCTAATCTTTTTCTCTTTTGTTTTACAAAATCAAGAAGCTGCTTTCCGATACTTTGGGAGCGAACGTCTCCTCTGACAAAAATCCCCTCCACATAATCTTTATCTAATCCGATAAAGCCGAGAATTCCGCCTGTTTCATCAAATATCTCTTCCATCATGTCTTCTATCTCGAAAACATAGATTTCCGCCTGCAAAAACATCTCTTTAACCGCATCTTTGTAACCTTCCCAATAACACGGATCAATAAAATCATGCGCTTCTTTATTCGCGGCAAGCCAGATTTTCACTGCCGCTTCCAGATCCTGTCTTTGAAATTTTCTGATCACGTCTTTCTCTCCTGCATCTTATCTTTTTATTCTCCGCATTCCGCGGCGTTTAAAAAGTTTCTGCCATCATGTAAAATCAAACAGCGATAACTGATTACTCTGCGGAAGATCTCCAAACAATCCAAGCTCCGCCATCAGATCAATCACAGTCTTGCTGACTTTTGTTCTTTGCCTGAAGTCGTCAAGCGACAGATACGCCCCGTCTTTCGCCGCCTCTTCCACTGCCTCGGCAGCTTTATCCCCCATTCCTTCAATGCTTGCAAGCGACGGCATCAGCTTTCCGTCTACGATCTGAAACATCTTTGCCTTCGCCCTATAAATATCAATCGGAACAAACTCAAATCCACGGGCATACATTTCCTGAACGATCTTCATGTCTTTTAGCACGTCCTGCTCTTTCTTGCTTAACTGATCCCCTTTACTTTTATACTGTTTTATATGATAATTCAACGTTTCTTTTCCCTGACACATAAGCGCATACGAAAACGCATCCGCCTGATGCCGAAATACGCCGCATAATATGCAAGAGGATAGTTGATCTTACAGTATGCGATCCGATATGCCATCATAACATAAGCGGCGGCATGTGCTTTCGGGAACATGTAGCTAATTTTTTTACATGACCAAATATACCAATCCGGCACATCCTGTGCTTTCATCGCCTCTTCCCATTCCGGTTTCAGTCCTTTTCCTTTTCGCACACTTTCCATAATCGTAAACGCAAGAGCACTTTCTACTCCTTTGTTGATAAGATAGATCATAATATCGTCTCTCGTACAAATCGCCGTCGAAATCGTCGCCTTTCCCGACTTCACAAGCTCCTGTGCATTTCCAAGCCACACATTCGTTCCGTGCGATAATCCGGAAATACGGATCAGATCCGAAAGTGTCTGCGGTTTCGTATCCTGAACCATTTGAATAACAAAGTCCGTTCCGAATTCCGGTATTCCGAGACTTCCGATCTTACATCCGTCAATATCTTCCGGCTTAATCCCCAACACTTCTGTTCCATGAAACAGTTCGATCACATCCTTATCATCAAGAGGAATTTCGGTCGCAATAAACGGATGATCTGCATTGTATTCATTTTCCATAGCATCCGATGTAATATAGTCCTCCAGTGTACGGATCATCGTCGGATCGTCATGTCCCAGAATATCTAACTTCAACAAGTTATGATCGATGGAATGATAATCAAAATGTGTCGTTGTAATTCCACATTCCATATCATTTGCCGGATGTTGAACCGGAGTAAATTCATTGATATCATGCCCGTGAGGAAGAACGACGATACCTCCCGGATGCTGACCTGTGCTTCTTCGGATTCCCGTACACCCTTCGGTCACTCTTTCTATCTCACATTTTCGTTTTCTTTGCTCATGTTCCTCATAGTAGTTCCGGACAAATCCATACGCTGTCTTATCTGCCAGAGTACCGATCGTTCCAGCCTTAAATGTATGTCCTTCACCGAAAAGAACTTCTGTATATTTATGAGCCTTTGCCTGATAATCTCCGGAAAAGTTCAAGTCGATATCCGGTTCTTTGTCTCCTTTGAATCCGAGGAATGTCTCAAACGGAATATCAAATCCCGCTTTCACAAGCTGTTCTCCGCATACCGGACACTTCTTATCCGGCATATCATACCCGCATCCGCCGGCAAATGAACGCACTTCATCCGACTCAAAATCACTATAATGGCATTTTGAACAATAATAATGCGGACTTAACGGATTTACCTCTGTAATTCCCGCCATTGTCGCAACAAAGGAAGATCCGACCGATCCTCGCGAACCTACAAGATATCCGTCCGCATTTGACTTCCAAACAAGCTTTTGCGCAATGATATACATAACCGCATACCCATTTGAAATAATGGAATTCAGTTCTTTTTCCAGACGTGCGGAAACTTGCTTCGGAAGATCTTCTCCATACATCTCATGAGCTTTCCTGTAACAGATATCCCTTAGTTCCTGATCTGAATTTTCGATAACCGGAGGACATTTGTTCGGATTGACCGGAGAGATCTTTTCAATCATACCCGCGATCTTCACCGGATTATCTATAACAATCTCTCTCGCTTTCGCCGCGCCGAGGTAGGAAAACTCTTCCAGCATCTCATCTGTCGTGCGAAGAAACAACGGAGGCTGACGATCCGCGTCGTCAAATCCTTTTCCCGCCATAATAATCCTTCGGTACACTTCATCGTCAGGATTCAAAAAATGTACGTCGCATGTTGCCACTACCGGCTTTCCGAATTTTTCTCCGAGCTCCACGATCTCCCTGTTGATATTTTGCAGATCTTCTATTGAATTTACATCCGATATACGTTCGCTCTCGATCATAAACTGATTGTTTCCGACAGGCTGTATCTCATAATAATCATAGAATTCCGCCAGCCTCGCAATCTGTTGGGCAGAGCGCTTTTCATGCACTGCCTGATATAATTCTCCCGCCTCGCAGGCGCTTCCGATCAGCAGCCCTTCCCTGTGCTCGTTCAAAAGACTTTTCGGTATTCTCGGTCTTCTTGCGTAGTAAGTCATATGAGATTGAGAGATCAACTGATACAGATTATATCGGCCGATATCATTTTTCGCCAAAATAATAATATGATGTGTCGGCATTTTCCGAATCGCATTGACATTCCGGTCTCCGTAACGATTCACTTCTTTTAAAGTTCCGACTGATCCTTTTTCAGCATTTCTGTAAATTTAACAAATATTTCCGCAGTTGCCTCTGCATCATCCACTGCACGGTGATGATTCTCAAGGGAAATATTCAACGCTTTCGCCACGATATTTAATTTATATTTTGACAACGTCGGCAAAAGTACACGTGCCAGCGCTACTGTATCCAGATATACAAACTCATCCGAAAGTCCAAGCGACCGGCAATTCTGTTCGATAAATCCAACATCAAACCCGGCATTGTGCGCGACAAGCACACCGTCTCCTGCAAACTCAAGGAACTGAGGTAAAACAACGTCTATTGTCGGTGAATCCATCACCATTTCGTCTGTGATGCTTGTCAGGTTTGTGATCTCAAACGGAATCGGCCGTTTCGGATTCACAAACGTACTAAAACGATCCGTGATCTTTCCGTCCGTCACTTTTACGGCTCCGATCTCTATGATCGCATCTTTGATTGAACTAAACCCTGTAGTCTCGATGTCAAAGACAATATAAGTATCGTCAAGCGTCTGATTGCCTGCGTTTACTGCAATCTCCGTCAGATCGTCCACAACATATCCTTCCACACCGTAAAGAACTTTAAACGGGTCGTCTTTATCAAGTGTTTCAATATAATGATTGGCGTCCGGAAACGCCTGAGCCACACCGTGATCTGTGATCGCGATTGCAGGATGTCCCCAGTCATGCGCACGTTTTACGATATCTTTTACTTCCGACACACCGTCCATATCGCTCATTTTCGTATGACAATGAAGTTCTACCCGCTTGATTGGACTTAAATCTTCCCTTTGAACCGTAAAATCACCGATCTTTTTAATTCCTGTTACAGAAGCTATCGTAAGTTCTCCGTCAAATTTATCAATCGTCGTAACTCCTTTGACTTTTACGAACGCTCCTTTTTTTAATTCCCCTAAGATTTCAGGAAGTTGTTCGTTTTTCGCAAACATTTTCACTGTGATCGTGTCTGTAAAGTCTGTCACAGAAAATATAATGATCGTCTTTTCATTCCGGATTTCTCTTGTATCAAAACTGATAATCTTACCGTGTACTGTGATCTCTCCCATTTCTGTGATTACCTGCTCTAAAGAAATAGCTCATCTTCAAAATTACGCCCGTAAATCAGATTCGGATCGTCACCGCTCTTAACAGGACGGTAAAAATCTTTCTTTCGGAATTCACCTTTTTTAAATTCTCCCTTTTTCACTCCTCCTGATATTGCCGCCGATGTTCCTTTCCCGTCTCGGGATGATACCGATGCTTTATCCGCCGCATTTTCAGATGAAGTTCTTTTTATCTGATCTTTCTTCTCTTCTCCTTCTGCCTGAGGCGTTTCCCCGCGCTGTCTTGCCCGTCTCTCAAAGATCGCATTGATCTCCTGTTGGATTCTCTGTTCATCATATTCCCTGCTTCCTGTTCTGTCAGGCTCTTTGTAATCTACACGGATCTCTGCCGGAATATGAAATCTTTCTGAATACACTTCCTTTAACAGATCCACGATCTCTTCTTTTCGCCCTGCCGAAACAATCGTATCGAGCAGTTCCAGGCAGACTACATTTTCCGCTTCATAGCGATATCTGCCTGTGCAAACATATTAGATGCAAGCATACTTTTTTCTTTCAATTCGAGGATGATACTCTCCCTGTATTCATTCATAAGCGCTTCTGCAGTATACTGTCCCGAGAGCATATATTCCTCCACAATATGCACCGCAACAGCCGTTTTGGCAAATAACTGATCTTTGATACATTGTTCCATCTGAAAAATCTGCTTCTTCTGAATGAGATGTCTGCTGAAAATATATATGTTAAGAAAATCACGTCGCGAGTTCGTCGTGATCTTCTTAACTTCCACATCTGAAAACAGCAAACGGACATCATCGTCTGCTCTCAACGTCGGAAATACATGAAAAATTTTTTATCGTCTTTTACCTGTTCCAAATCAACAGCTCCTATATATCTTTTACACTGATAACAGTAATACGTATTCTTTTTAGCTCTCTTCATCCGGCATGATCCGAATCTGTCACTTTTTCCAGTTTAAAAGTTCCTGCCGCAATGTTTCCAAAAGTTTTTCTTCTTTTACTTTTTTTATGATCTCGCCTTTTTTGATCAGAAGACCTTCTCCGATCCCTCCGGCGATTCCGATATCAGCTTCTCTTGCCTCTCCCGGACCGTTCACTACGCATCCCATAACGGCAACTTTGATATCAAGAGGAATATCCTGAACCATCTTCTCCACTTCGTTTGCCAGACCGATCAGATCGATCTTCGTCCTGCCGCAAGTAGGACAGGATACAACTTCGATCCCGCCTTTTCGCAAACCAAGTGTTTTTAATATAGCTTTGCGCTTCGAATCTCTTCTGCCGGATCTCCGGTCAAAGAAACCCGGATCGTATTTCCTATCCCCTCGTTGAGGATGATCCCAAGACCTATCGAAGATTTTATATTTCCCGAATAAACCGTTCCCGATTCTGTAATACCGACATGAAGCGGATAAGGACATGCCTTTGCGATCAATTCGTGAGCTTTCACGCACATCAGCACATCGGAAGATTTAATACTCACAACAAGATTGTCATATCCCATTTTTTCGATCATATGCACTTTGTCAAGAGCACTCTCCACGATCCCTTCTGCCGTTACACCGTTGTATTTTTCCAAAATATGCTTTTCCAAAGAACCGCTGTTCACACCGACACGGATTGGTACATTGTACTCTTTTGCCTTATCTACAACAGCCTGAACCTTTTCTTCCGAGCCGATATTTCCCGGATTGATCCTAATCTTATCCGCTCCGTTTTCGATCGCGCGATCGCCAGCCTGTAATCGAAATGAATATCTGCCACAAGAGGAATATGAATTTGTTTTTTTATTTCTTTCAACGCCTCTGCCGCTTCCATTGTCGGAACCGCACAACGAATGATTTCACATCCTGCCGCCTCCAAACGCAGTATCTGATCTACTGTTTCTTTCACATTTTCTGTCTTTGTATTTGTCATCGACTGGATCGTTACCGGATGAGTTCCTCCGATCTTCACATTGCCGATCGCAATTTCTTTTGTGTTTTCCCTGTACATTCTGTTTCTCCTTTTTCCGAACTGTCTTATCGCTTTATTATAACAGAAGAGTTCCGTAAACGGAACTCTTCTTCATCTGATTTGCTGTTACTTCTTTTCTCTTTTGACAAATACAAGCTGATCGCCATATTCACGCTCTGTTAATGTAAGCGTATCTTTCTCTATACTGTAATCATATGTTCCTGAGAGAAGTCCTTCCGCCTGTGTATCCTCAGTGTGAATCGTAAAAACCTTCGTTTTTGTATCCACTTCTGATTGCACCGTCTCAAAAGACTTTTTATCCTCGTCTGTCAGCGTAACTTTTCCGTTACTTTCTATCTTGATCACTTCTCCGCTGTCTTCACTGACCCAAGTTCCCACAAGTGGATTTCCGACAAAGAGTCTCGTCACAAAAAAGACCGCTACGATAACTATAAGTATTGATGATATTGCAACAATCGTTCTCCAAAGCGTACTTCTTTTCTCTTCATTATTTTCTAAAATCATAGATTATTTCGTTTCCCTTCTTTTTCTGTCTCGCTTCGGGTTTTGCACCAAAGCACTCTGTTCTGCATAATTTATTTTCTTTTTTCATTTCTGTCTGACAATCTTAGCGTCGGCAAAAAATTCCGGTACATGGAAACTCGGCACACTCGATAAGATAGGGGAATAAGATGCATAATGTTCGGCTTCTTTTGACTCTGAAATTTTATAAAAATTGCATGTAAAATAGCTTCCTTCTCCTAAATTCAGCGGTCCGTAAATCTTTTCCAAAATTTTAACGGGAACTTTCAATTCTGCCGTCCAGTCATTTTCATGCACTTCTGCATGACATTCAAATTCCGCCCGTTCCGCCTCTGTAAAATAAGAACGGTACATCCGTCTGGAACCATATTCCGCATGCAGGACTCCGTTTGCATTTACTGCAAAATTCAAATAATTTTCTTCATTCGCTCTCGAAGAAACCGGCTCGAACATAAGATAAGCTTCCATCACACTGTCTCTGTAAATCGGGTCATTGATCTCCGTATAAACACGAAGAGGATTCTTTTCTTCACAGATCAGCTTCAAATAGAATGCATCTTGAGGAATAAATCCGATATATCCATACATAGGAGGCAATTTCTCAGTTCCCCATAATGCATTTTCCACACGAAACGGAATCAGATCATCCAACTGCTCTTTTCTTTCTATTATTTCAACCTCTAATTTCATACGATGCACCTCCTCGCTTTACTACAGAGCACAACTGTTACAGATTAATTATATGTTTATATATAATTTATCAGAAAATTTGTTGTTTTTCAATTCCTTCGTATTGCCAATTCAACGCACATCTGCTATAAAATCATTCTCCGCCTAATTTTGATGCCGCAAACCATCCTGCCGCAAATGTCACCACTCCGATCAGCAATGTCACAACAGAGAACGCACTCCAGTCTGTCTTTAACAAAATTGCGATCGGCGATGCGATGATCAGACCGATGATCGCATAATATGCATGGATCTCCGCTTTTGAAAAAATAAATTCGATCAGCTTTGCAATCAGGAAGATCCCGATCACGATCCCGATTCCGAACGGTATCAAAACTTTACACTGCGTCAAAATACCATTTATATCAAAAGCTACAACAGCGTCAATAAATTGATTGATTGTTTTCAGAATCGTATCATAATATCCGAGAAGCATAAGCATCATAGATCCGCTTACTCCGGGAACGACCATCGTTGCAGCCGCAATGATACCAACGCTGAACAACTTGATCATATTTATAATTCCGAAACTTACATCTGCCGCTTTTCCGTTTGTATCCCCAAGCAAAGCCATCAGTATCACTATTCCGAAAAAGATCAAAAATGCGGCGATCTTCCCTGTTGAAACCGAGTGACCTTTCACTTTATTAAAAATAAACGGAAGACTGCCCGCGATCAATCCGCAGAAAGCAAAATTTGTCGGAATCGGATAATTTTCCAAAAGAAACTCAAACAGCCTTGAAAGAATAACGATTGCCGCTCCCGCTCCTATGAAAATCGGAATAAGCAGTTTCATGCTGTTCTTAAATTCTGATTTCAGATGCGTGATCGCATGAATCAGTTTATCGTAAAGTCCCATTGCGACCATCATTGTTCCCCCGCTCACTCCGGGAATAATATTCGCAATTCCGACAACCATACCTTGTAACAATTTTTTTATCATTTTCTATGCTCCTATTTTCTTTTTCAGGAAATCAAGAAATATCTTCATCTCCTCATCTGTGCCTATTGTGATTCTAAGATAATCTTTTATCTTAGGATCATTCCAATGCCGCACATAAATTCCCGCTTCTTTTAATTCTTCAAACAATTTAAGCGCATCATATCTCGGATGAGTCACAAACAAAAAATTTGCCTTTGAATCTGTACATTCAAATCCGAGATCTCTGAGTTGCTCTTTTACATTTTCCCGCGTTTGTACTATTTTACTTATATTTATTTTAAAATATTCCGTATTTTCCAAAGCTGCCGCTCCACATGAGATTGCCGCACAGCTCATTGTATAAGAATTAAACGAATATTTTACATCATTTAAACAACGGATCAATTCCGGATTGGAAACTGCATATCCTATTCGCATTCCCGCCATACTTCTAGACTTTGAAAACGTCTGCGTAACGATCAGATTATCGTAACGGTCAATCAAGCTGATCGCTGACTTTCCTGCAAAATCAACATACGCTTCATCTATGATCACAATATTGTCTCTGTTATGACGCAAAATGTCTTCGATGAAATCCACTTCCTCATAAATCGCCGTCGGGGCATTTGGATTCGGAAAAATGATTCCTCCGTTTACTTTGTAATAATCTTCTTTTACAATTCTAAACTTTCCATCTAATTTCGGGCAGACATACGGAATCCTGTACAAATTTGCCCATACCTGATAAAAAGAATATGTAATATCAGGAAATAATATCGGTTTTTCCGAATTAAAAAACGTAAGGAAGCAAAGCGAAAGCACATCGTCTGATCCGACTCCCACAAAAATCTGATCTTCTCCTACTTTTAATTGATCCGCGAGCGCTTTTATAAGCTTCCCTGAAGCCGGATCCGGATAAAGACGAAATTCATCCTCTTTCAGTTCATCAAAAACCGCTTTCACTTCGGGCGCCGGGGGGTATGGGTTCTCATTTGTATTCAGTTTCACTACCTTTTGCCGCGGCTGTTCTCCCGGAACATACGGATCCACTATACGTATATTATTTAAAAGTTCTTTTCTGACCGTCATTGTCTCTTCTCCCGCACATGGCTTTTTACATTCTTACTATTTATATTCTCCGGCAAGTTCTTTAAATTTCGGCAATGAATTTACGATTGTCTCGTAAGCCACACAATATGCGATACGCACATATCCCGGACATCCGAACGAACTTCCCGGAACGATCAATATGTTATATTTCTTTGCCGCTGCGCAAAACGCCTTTCATCTTCAACCGGAGATTTGACAAAGAGATAAAATGCGCCTTCCGGTCTGATACATTCAAATCCGAGCTCTTTTAACCCGTTATAAAGCGCCTCTCTGTTTCTGTCATAATAAGAAATATCTGTTTTCGCATTCAAACATGCCTTTACTACTTTCTGCTGAAGTGTCGGGGCATTGACAAATCCAAGAATACGCGTCGCTACACTTGCTGCCGAAATCAAATCTTCGCTGTCTGAAGCTTCACTTGGGATCACAAGATAACCGATTCGTTCTCCCGGAAGAGAAAGCGATTTACTGTAAGAATATCCAACGATCGTATTCGCATAATACTTCGTCAGATAAGGAACTTCCACTCCGTCATATGCCAGCTCTCTATACGGCTCGTCCGAAATAAGATAAATATCCGTTCCGAATTCTTTCTGTTTCTTCTCTAAAATTTCCGCCATTTTTTCAATCGTCTCTTCCGAATATACAACTCCTGTCGGATTATTCGGCGTATTGACGATCACCGCTTTCGTCTTTGCCGTGATCTTTTCTTCAAACTCTGCAAGTTTCGGCTGAAATGTCTCTGTATCAGGTGACACTTCGACAAGCACACCGTCATAATTGCTGACATAACTTCTGTATTCTCCGAAATACGGTGCAAATACGATCACTTCATCTGCCGGATTCAGCAAAGATTTTAAAATAACATTTAATCCTCCTGCCGCTCCGACAGTCATGACGATATTTTTTCCTTCAAATTCTGTGCCGAACCGTTCGTTCAAAGACTGTGCCACCGCTTCGCGCACATCCGCATAACCTGCGTTACTGTTTGTATAACCGTGAAGCGCGATCGGATCTTCCTCATTCAGAAGTTCGATGATCGCATTTTTCACCTCTTCCGGCGCCGGAACGTTCGGATTGCCGAGACTGAAATCAAATACGTTTTCCGCACCGTAAATCTTTGCGAGACGGTTTCCCTCCTCGAACATCGCTCGGATCGCAGAACTGTTTGCCACCATATTTTCCATTTTTTTTGATATCATAGCTGTCACTCCATTTCTTTTACAATTCCTTTTTCCTCAAGAAAAGCCGGTCTATAAGAAAGTTTCGCCTTGCGAAGTCCCTCGGCTCCGGTGTCCTCCTCACGATTCACATATTCATACTCCATACATTCATGCTGTACAAACTGCTGATTGATCATCGGATACGCCCCGTCTACTTCCGCAAACGCTTTTTCAATATGCACGACAAATGTGTCGTCGCTGACCGGTTCTCCGACTGTAAAGGCTACGATCTTTCCGTCTGCTTTTAAAACGCCGCCTTTTAATCCCAACTCTTTATATAAGCGCAAAGAATTCAGCGTCACGCACATCTCTGCATTTTTTTCCGGATCATCTTCACATCCGTTTTTATTTCTCCATTTTAGAGCCATCTGGAAGCAGTCTTCCACATTATCGTCATTTAACGGCTCATAGCTCCAATCCGGATAAAGAGCCTTGAATTTATTGATATGATTCCGCTTCCCATGAAGCTTTTTTCCTGCCAGAGAAGCAAGTTTCTCCGTCTCATACACATAATCTGCCAGATCTCGGTTATACTCGATAAAAAACTTTTTCGGATACCACTTGTCAAGCTGTGCAAACATATGCGGCGTTACATTATACAATATAAAAGGAACGTCTTTCTCTTTGCAATATTCCATAAGAAATTCAAGCGCTTTTCTTAACATTCTCCGGTTCTCCCGCCGGATAAGTAAACGAAAGATTTTTCCCGCTGTCTCTAAAAACAAGTGTATCTTCGATGATTGCATACTGTACTTTGTAATGTCTTGACCATAGATATACATTCACAAATGTTCTTTCACAGCTTCTGCTTTGAGCTTTTTCAAAATAAGAGGAAATAATTTCTTTATCTTCCAGTTCCGGCCGTTTAAACGTAGGTTCTGTCATAAATCTTATCCCTCCATTTTTGCAAGCTTCGCTGTTTGATCTGCTGCTATCAGACTGTCGATAATTTCATCCAAATCTCCGTTCAGTATTGTATCTAACTTATGAAGAGTCAGCTTGATCCTGTGATCTGTAACACGTCCCTGCGGGAAATTATATGTTCTGATCTTTTCGGAACGGTCTCCCGTACCGATCTGACTTCTTCTAGCCTCCGCTTCTGAAGCCTGTTGTTTTCCAATTCCAGATCGTAGAGTTTTGAACGAAGCAGACGGAATGCTTTTTCTTTATTTTGAAGCTGAGACTTCTCCGTCTGGCTGTAAATTACAATTCCCGTGGGATAATGAGTAAGACGGACTGCGGAATCGGTTGTATTGACACACTGTCCTCCGTTTCCCGACGCACGCATAACGTCGATACGAATATCTTTCTCATCGATCACTACGTCAACTTCTTCTGCCTCCGGCATGATTGCAACGGTAATCGTAGATGTATGGATACGCCCGCCGCTCTCTGTTTCCGGAACGCGCTGAACCCTGTGAACTCCGCTTTCATATTTCAATCTGGAATAAGCTCCCTGACCTGTTATCATGAATACGCACTCTTTGAATCCTCCGATTCCGTTTTCGTTCAAAGAGATCATCTCTGTCTTCCATCTTCGGCTGTCCGCATAATGAACATACATACGGTAGATCTCAGCCGCAAAAGCGCCGCTTCATCACCGCCTGCGCCTGCCCGGATCTCAACGATAACGTTCTTATCATCATTCGGATCTTTCGGGAGCAGAAGGATCTTCAGCTCCTGTTCCAATTCTTCTACACGTTTTCTCGAATCGCTCAACTCTTCTTTCGCAAGTTCTCTCATCTCTTCGTCAGACTCTTCCTCAAGCATCGCCAGACTGTCTTCGATGTTCTGCCTGCACTGCTTGTACTCATTGTAAGCCTCTACGATCGGCGCAAGATCACTTTGCTCTTTCATCAGTTTTCTAAACCTTACAGGATCGTCCGCCACACCCGGCTCCTGTAACTCTCCCATAACTTCTTCATATCGAATTAACAAATCTTCTAATCTGTCAAACATTTCTCTTATCCTTTCCTGTACACCTTATCTGTATACTGTCCTGTATATTTTCTATACACTTTGTAAAACTACCCACTGTCTAAAGCTAATGGGCTTGCGGCAAACTTATTTTCAACTATACATGCCATATACGACGCGGTCAAGTCCTGCAAGATCTTTTTTCACTTCAATATTTTCATACCCAGCCTCTTGAAGCAGCGTTTTTACCGCTTCCGCCTGATCGCTTCCGATCTCAAATATAAGCCATCCGCCGCGCTTTAAATACTGTCTGCTTTCTTTCACGATGATCCGATAAAAATAAAGACCGTCCTCTTTTCCGTCCAATGCCTTGATAGGATCGTGAAATCTGACTTCCTCTTGGAGCCGCTCTATTTCAGATGTCCGTATGTAAGGCGGGTTTGAAAGAATCATATCAAAACTTCCTTCTACGTTTTCAAACAGATCTCCTTGCACAAACTTCGCTTCTATACCGAGCTTTTTCGCATTTTCAACCGCAACAGCCAGCGCTTCTTTTGAAATATCCGAGCCGACGCCGTAAATATCTATTTTTCGTTTCCTTCTTACATAATGCAGCATACTCAAAAGAATGCAGCCTGAGCCGGTACAAAGATCAAGAATCCGGACTATTTCCTTATGTTTCTTTTCTTTTTCAAGCAGACACAAAGCCTGTTCTACAAGAACTTCTGTATCCTGACGGGGAATAAGTACATGTTCGTTTACCAGAAACGGAAGTCCCATAAATTCCTGTACCCCGGTAATATGTTGGAGCGGAATCCTCTCTGCCCGCCTTTTGATACACTCTTCATACTGTATTTTTTCTTCTTCAGTCAATTCTTTTTCCGGGTATGCATAAAATACTGCCCTGCTGATCTTTGTCACATATTCTAATAAATACCATGCATCGATCTTTGACTCTTCGACGCATGCCTTTTCTAACAATTCGACGCCCCATGCATACGCTTCTTTATAATTCATTGTTCTTCTCCTGCCACTCCCGCCAGTCAAACACTTTCTCTACCGCACAGATCGCCACTTCGATCATACTGTCATCCGGTTCTTTCGTCGTCATATTTTGAACCCACATTCCCGGCTTACTCAAAAGATTCACAACCGGATTGTCACTGTTGCCTGCCAATTTGATGATTTCATAAGAAACACCTGCAATAAGAGGAAGAAGCGCCAACCTGATAACAATGCGCATCACCTGTGACTGCGCCGTAATAAAAAAGCAAAATATCACACTTACGATCATCACAAAAAAGAGAAAACTTGTTCCGCATCGTTTGTGCTGTTTTGAACTTTTCCTCACATTTTCCACATTCAGTTCTAATCCGTGTTCGATACAGTTAATACACTTATGTTCTGCCCCGTGATACATAAAGGTTCTTTTTATATCTTTTGTCCTTGAAATAAGAAAAATATAAATCAAAAAGATCGCAACACGGATCACACCTTCAAAAACAGTCACCGCAACACGGGATGACGTCACCCGTTTCAAAAGTCCGCTCAGCACATAGGGCAGTATCATAAACAATGCCGCAGCCGCCAGCAACGAAATGACTACCGTAATGTTCATAATGATCTTCTCTTTCTTTTCTCTCTTTTGCGCCTCTTCTTTCGTCAAAAGTTCGCCTTCCTCTTCTTCCTCAAAAAACGAAGCAGAATACATCAACGTCTTCATTCCAAGAACAAGAGAATCCACAAAATTAAATATTCCTCTTATAAAAGGAATTTTCAGAAGAACTTTCCACGGAATCACACTATGATAATCCCACACTTCTGATTCTATCTCTCCATCCGGCTTTCGTACTGCCACAGAATACTTTCCGCCGTTTCTCATCATAATGCCTTCCAGCACTGCCTGTCCGCCAATATTCGATGATCGCATAATTTCCCTGCTTTCTCCTTTACTGTCTGCCGGAATCTTAACTAAGAGAATTGCTTTCTCAGTCTGACCTGTACAGATTTTTAATTACTGAAAAACTAACGTATTCTCAGTAAAGAAAAGAGGCTGAGATGATCCCACCTCAGCCTGCTTCATTCGCTTCTTATTTAATACCGTATTTTTTATTAAACTTATCAACACGGCCGCGTGCCTGTGCTGCTTTCTGCTGTCCTGTATAGAACGGATGGCATTTGGAGCAGATTTCAACGTGGATGTTCTCTTTTGTAGAACCTGTTACAAATGTGTTTCCACAGTTGCAAGTCACAGTTGCCTGATGATATTCTGGATGGATTCCTTCGCGCATGATTTTCACCTCTCTATTTCAAAATAGTTATTATAATCTCTAAACAGCTTCCTCATTGTATCACAAGTTATTTCCTTTTGCAACTATTTTTTAGATAAACTTCTGACGAATAACCTGCTGCACTAATTCTGCATTTGATTTTGTCCTCGAAAACATATTGATCAGATTGTCTGCGGCTTCTTCCGCTTTCATTCCGTTTAACGCCTTCCGGATAATGTAACTTGCTTCTTGTTCCTCTTTATTAAGAAGAAGATCTTCTCTTCTCGTTCCGGAACGCGGAATATCGATTGCCGGAAACACTCTTTTCTCCTGAAGTTTTCGATCAAGCATAAGTTCCATATTTCCTGTTCCTTTGAACTCTTCGTATACGACATCGTCCATCTTACTTCCCGTTTCTACGAGAGCAGTGGCCAGAATAGTAAGACTTCCGCCTTCCCGCATTTTTCGGGCTGCTCCGAAAAAGCGCTTCGGACTGTAAAGAGCTGCCGGATCAAGACCTCCCGACAATGTTCGTCCCGATGGCGGAACGGTCAGGTTATATGCCCGTGATAATCTTGTAATACTATCTAAAAGGATCATTACATCCCGGCCATGTTCTACGAGACGCTTTGCCCTTGCGATCAACATCTCCGATACCCTTTTATGATGTTCCGGAAGTTCGTCAAACGTAGAATATATTACCTCTACATTCGGTCCTTCGATCGCTTCTTTAATATCAGTTACTTCCTCCGGCCGTTCATCGATCAGTAATATAAGAAGGTGCATGTCCGGTTCTGTTTTCTGTACCGAAAGCGCAACTTCTTTTAAAAGAGTTGTTTTTCCCGCTTTCGGCGGAGAAACGATCATCCCTCTCTGACCTTTTCCGATCGGCGAAATCAAATCCATAATCCGCATCGCCGTACTGCTTCCCGGCTGTTCCAGACGGATTCTGTCTTTTGGAAATATCGGCGTCAACTCTTCAAAGTTCGGTCTTTTCGCAGCTTCCGCCGGGTGATATCCGTTGACTGTAGTTACATAAAGAAGGGCGCTGAATTTTTCACTCTGCGTTTTAATCCTTGTATTTCCAGACAATATATCTCCTGTTTTAAGTCCGAACCGGCGGATCTGTGCAGGTGAGACATATACGTCATTTTCTCCCGGAAGATAGTTGTCACTTCTGATAAATCCAAAACCGTCGGGCATGACCTCTAATATTCCGCTTACCGAGCATCCGCTGTCAAGCTGTTCCATATCTGTCTCCGGCTTCTTATCCTTCGCCTCTCTATGTTCCTTATTTTCTTTCAATTCAGAAGCTGCTTTTTCCTCTCTATTTTGATTTTGCATTTCTTTCAAATGCTCCTGCGAACTTTCTTTTTGTTCCGAAAGCTTCTCCTGATCTTCCTGCTCGTCAAGAGAGATCATCGCTTCGATCAAATCTGCTTTTTTTAATGTAGAAACGCCTTTCATTTTTCTCGCTTTTGCCAACTCTTTTAATGTTGCCAGCGGGAGAGATTCATATTTTTCTCTTGTCATAATCCAACCCTTTCATGAAATATAAGAAATATAAACAAATCGGTTTCTTCAATTTTTTCTAAATGCTCCGGGAATCACTGTCTGAATTGACATAAAATTGATGAATTCACTAAACATGTGTACTTATTATACATTTCGTTCATGCCCTTGTCAAGACGGGGGGAGAAGTGCTATGATAATAGCATATGTGCAAAACGATAATTACAAGCGAGGTAATCAAAATGTCAAATAGCGAAAAAGCACTTCAGATGCATGAACAATGGAACGGGAAACTGGAAACAACAGCAAAAGCCCACGTCAATTCCCGCGAGGATCTTGCGATCGCTTACACTCCGGGAGTAGCGGAACCGTGTAAAGTTATCGCAAAAGATCCGGAAGCCGCATACAAATATACAATCAAATCCAACACTGTAGCAGTCGTTTCCGACGGAAGCGCCGTACTTGGCCTCGGAAACATCGGCGCTCTTGCCGCAATGCCTGTTATGGAAGGAAAGGCCGTACTTTTCAAAGAATTCGGCGGTGTCAATGCAGTACCGATCTGTCTTGATACCCAAGATACAGAGGAGATCATCCGTACTGTCGTAAATATTGCTCCGGCATTCGGAGGAATCAATCTGGAAGACATCTCGGCTCCCCGCTGTTTTGAAATCGAAACACGTTTAAAAGAACTGCTTGATATTCCTGTTTTCCATGACGATCAGCACGGAACCGCTATCGTCGTACTTGCCGGAATCATCAACGCCCTGAAAGTAACCAAAAAAGAGAAGGAGACATGCCGCGTTGTCGTAAACGGAGCCGGCAGCGCCGGAGTTGCGATTACGAAACTTCTTTTAAATTACGGTTTCAAAGACATTACAATGTGCGATATTAACGGAATCATCTCAAAAGATTCAGAGAACTTAAACTGGATGCAAAAGGAAATGGCAAAAGTGACTAATTTAAAAAATGCTTCGGGAACTTTGGCCGACGCTTTAAAAGGCGCAGATATTTTTGTCGGTGTTTCCGCTCCCGGCATCGTCACAAAAGACATGGTTGCTTCTATGAATAAAGATGCCATTTTGTTCGCTATGGCGAATCCTGTTCCCGAGATCATGCCTGATCTTGCCAAAGCCGCAGGTGCGAAAGTCGTCGGAACGGGACGTTCGGATTTTCCGAATCAGGTAAATAACGTAGTAGCTTTTCCGGGTATCTTTAAAGGCGCTTTAGAAGGCCGTGCTTCTCAGATCACAGAAGAAATGAAACTCGCCGCTGCAAAAGCGATCGCCGGACTTGTCCCGGATGAAGAACTTTCCGAAGATAATATTTTACCTCAGGCATTTGACCCATGTGTTGCGGAAACAGTCAGCCGCGCAATAAAGGAATTGATTTAATGGCGCCTGTTTTTTCACAGTTTCAGCCAGATGGGGAACGTTATCGTTCCCTGAATCTCTATCTTAAGAAACTGTTCGGAGAAAAAGTATATAAGGTCACTTTAAACGGAGGGATGACATGTCCGAACAGAGACGGACATATCGGAACCGGCGGATGTATTTTCTGCAGTGCGATGGGATCCGGTGACTTTGCGGGAAACGCTTCGCTTTCTATTACCGAACAACTAAGGGAAGGCAAAGACGCAATCAGAAAAAAAGCGCCCCGTACGCAAATTTATCGCTTATTTTCAAGCGTTTACAAACACTTACGCTCCTGTAGATCATCTTGAAAAAATATTTACCGAAGCAATAAACGATCCCGATGTCTGCGCTCTCTCAATCGCCACCAGACCCGATTGTCTGCCTCCTGCCGTACTTGAGCTGCTTGGCAGATTAAACCGGATCAAACCTGTCTGGGTAGAGTTGGGACTTCAGACGGTCAATTCCGAAACGGCACGTTTCATCCGGCGCGGATATCCGACGGATGTATTTGATCATGCGGTGCACCGGCTTCGTATGCTTGGAATCACTGTCATCGTTCACGTCATCCTCTTTCTTCCGTACGAAACGAAAGAAATGATGTTCCATACGATCGATCATTTGAACAAACTTGATATTCAGGGGATTAAACTGCAGCTTCTTCATATATTGAAAGGAACAGATCTCGCAGCCGTTTACGAAAAAACACATTTTCACGTACCTGATATGGAAGAATATATCGAACTGCTCGGGTCATGTATCGCAAAACTGCGCCCTGATATCATTGTTCACAGACTGACAGGAGACGGACCTAAAGAACTTCTTATCGCGCCGTTATGGACAAGCGCAAAACGAACCGTCTTAAATCGGTTTCATCAATATTTAAAGCAACAAGACATTTGGCAGGGAAAGGATTATCATGTCTGAAACATTTACACTGTATAAACTAATCATACTCTATATGCTGAACAAAGTTGATTTTCCGCTCACCACTTCCCAGATATCGGAATTCGTACTGGATAAAGGGTACACAACTTATTTTAAATTGCAGGAGGCAATCTCCGAACTGACGCAGTCCGAGCTGATCCGCACCGAGACAACCCACAATCGGACTCTCTATCATCTCACAGAGAGCGGTGCGGAAACGATCCATTATTTCAGCAATAAAATTTCATCCGCCATACGCAAGGATATCGACGATTTTCTGACCGAAAAACAATATGACTTAAAAGAAGAAGTATCTGTAAAAGCCGACTACTATCTAAACACAAATCAGGAATACGAAACAAGATGTCAGATTGTAGAAAACGGTTTCAGCCTGATCGACTTAAAATTAACTGTTCCGACTGAAAAAGAGGCTAAAGCCATCACAAATCACTGGAATTTAAAAAGTCAGGAAATCTACACATTACTCCTTACGAATCTTCTGTAAGTATTCCGTTATCGTTTTTTCGTATCCGAGTATGCCCGGTTCATAGAATCGGGCATTTTTTATTTCATCAGGAAGGTACTGCTGTTTCACATAATGATCCGGATAATCATGAGCGTACTTATAATCTGTGCCATGACCGAGTTTTTTTGCCCCTTTATAATGCGCGTCTCTAAGATGTGCCGGCACGCTTGTCTGATAGTTCCTCACCGCTTCATTTGCCGCAAAAATCGCATTGACCGCAGAGTTACTTTTAGGCGCACATGCTACATACGTCACTGCCTGAGATAAAATAATCTGAGACTCCGGCATGCCGATCCGCTCTACCGCCTGTGCCGCCGAAACGGCAACCGTCAGAGCCATCGGATCTGCATTTCCCACATCTTCCGCTGCGCATATCATAATGCGGCGGGCAATAAACTTGACATCTTCTCCCGCATACAGCATTTTTGCCAAATAAAACACTGCCGCATCCGGATCTGATCCACGCATACTTTTGATAAACGCCGAAATAATATCGTAATGATTATCCCCTTTTTTATCATAGTTTACCACTCTTTTCTGTATACATTCCGAAGCTGTTTCAAGAGTAATATGAATAATCCCGTCTTCTGACCGTTCTGTCGTTAAAACGCCCAGTTCAATCGCATTCAACGCGCTTCTGGCATCTCCTCCCGACATATCCGCTAAAAATTCAAGCGCTTCTTCTTCTATCTTGGCGCCAAAACTTCCGAGACCTTTTTCTTCATCTTCCACCGCACGTCTAAGCAATATTTTAATATCTTCTTTCTCAAGCGGTTTCAATTCAAACACGGCAGAACGGGAAAGCAAAGCTCCGTTTACCTCAAAATATGGATTTTCTGTTGTAGCCCCGATCAATATCACTGTTCCGTCCTCCACAAACGGAAGGAGATAATCTTGCTGGCCTTTATTAAACCTATGAATCTCATCGATAAAAAGAATCGTCCGTTTCCCGTACATTCCCTGCATATCTTTCGCTTCTTTTACGACTTCCTCCATATCCTTTTTCCCCGCAACAGTCGCATTGATCTGCTTAAATTCTGCACTTGTCGTATTTGCGATCACTTTTGCAAGAGTTGTTTTACCTGTTCCCGGAGGACCGTAAAAAATAACGGAACTAAGCTTATCCGCCTTGATCGCCCGATATAACAATTTATCCTTTCCTATAATATGCTGTTGGCCGACCACTTCATCCAAAGTCTTAGGGCGCATTCTGGATGCCAGCGGCGATTCTTTTTCCTTCTTTGTCTCCCTCATATAATCAAATAAATCCATCTGGTTCTTCCTTTCGTCACTCTTCTTGTTTTCTCTGTAAATCTACTCTGCCTGTATCAAACTGCGGATTACTTCTCCTGCGATCAGCAAGCCCGCAACAGGCGGAACAAACGAAACACTTCCCGGAATGGTTCTTCGCATTCCCTTCTCTTCTTCTGTCGTACGCCCCTCTGCGCTGATCGGCTTTTCCTTTGAATACAACACTTTCAAATGTGTGATGCCTCGGTTTCTAAGTTCCTTTCTCATCACTTTACAAAGAGGACATACACTTGTTTTTGACAGATCTGTAATCTCAAACATTTCTGCATGAAGCTTATTTCCTGTACCCATGCTGCTTATAATCGGAATATTCCGTTCCCCGGCAAGTTCCGCAAGGACAATTTTCGCACTGACCGTATCGATCGCATCTATTATATAATGAATAGTTCCGATCTGTTCCAGAAGTTCTTTTGCATTGTCCGGCAGAACAAAAGTCTCGTATGTTTCCACTTTGATATTCGGATCGATGTCTTTGATTCTCTCTCTCATCACATCCGTTTTCATTCTTCCGATCGTACTATGATAAGCAATCGACTGCCGGTTAATATTTGTAAGCGATACATCGTCATTGTCGATCAATATCAATCTCCCGATACCGCACCTTGCCAATGCTTCGATACAGTGAGATCCGACGCCTCCTACACCAAACACGGCAACAGATGCTTTTTTTAATTTTTCCATATTTTCACTGCCAATTAAAAGTTCTGTTCTTGAATATTCGTTTATCATCCGTTCTCCTATCCTGTTCTTTCAAACTATCAATTAATAATCAATTCGTCTGCTGTCACAAACTCATATCCTTGTTTCTCCATAATATCAACAATCTGTAATGCGGCCTCCACCGACTCTCCGTAACAGTCATGCATAAGGATTACATCTCCTTCTTTTGTATCCGCCGTTACTTTCTCGACAATTTTTTCCGTGTCTTTTGTAACCCAATCAAGAGAGTCAACCGTCCATTTCACATATATTTTATCGGGATCTTCTTCTCCTTCCGGCATTGCCCCAAACGGCGGACGGATAAATTCCGTCTCATGTCCTGTGATCTTTTTAATCGCCTCATCTGTAGTTTTAATCTCTTTTTCAGCCTCTCTGCCGCTGATTTTCGACAGATCGACATGACGATATGTATGATTTCCGATCAAATGACCTTCTTCATACATTCTTTTTACGATTTTTTTGCTTTCTTCTTGTTCTGTGTTTGCTCCGATCAGAAAAAATGTTGCTTTGATCCCCCGTTCTTTTAAACCGTCCAAAAGCATCGGAGTATACTTTATATTCGGCCCGTCATCAAACGTAAGCGCAATCTTCGGTTTCTGCTCTTCTCCCCCTGCACATTCCGCCGCAACATCTTCTGACGCCGTTGAAACAGCCGTTTGAAAATCAAATGGAAAAAAGCGCAGCACTGCTGCCAACACCAAGATCTGCATCCATATTTTTCTGTTTCGCTCCATTGCATCTCTGCCTTTGATTTCTTTCACTTTCCAGTATATGTTCTTCTTCTCTTATAGATGCAAAGCGTTCCGTTTTGCAAGATATACCGTCATATTTTTCTTACACGGCTCTTTCTGTACTCTGACGGACTTTCCCCTTTCTGCTTACGAAAAGCTTTTGAAAAATAAAGATTATTTTCAAAACCGACCGAATAAGCAATCGCCGAGACCGAAAGATCTGTCTCTCGCAGAAGTCGACACGCCTGCTTGATCCTGTATTCCGTCAAATATTCTTTCGGCGATCTGTTCATATAATTTTGAAAAGAACGAAACAAATGGCTTCTGCTTATCCCGACATAGGAAGCAATCTCTTCTACCGTAATAGGATATGAATAATTTGTTTCTATATAACTCTCCGCCTTCTCTGCGTAAGTCAGCTGTATCGCCTTTTCTTTCTCTTCATGCTCTGCGTAATGCATAAACACTGCCAGCAGACTGTACATCTCCCCTGTCATAGCGACAGCGGCCTCATATGTATTTCCTTTCGCATTATAAATCCGTTCCAGTCCGTCACGTATCTTTTCTGTCGGAATCCTCCCTTTTAAAATATACGGAGTCTCCCTGCTAAATTCTGTATTTCTGATAAGAGACGCCGCATCCGCGCCCATAAACCCTGCCCATGCATATTCCCACGGCTTATCCGCATCTGCCTGATACCTAAGCTCTACTCCCGGATAGAGAATAAACGTATCTCCTTCTTCCAAATGCTTTGACACAGTTCCCGTACAATAACATCCGCTCCCCGACAAAATGTGATGAATACAATAGTGATCTCTCACTCCGGGCCCCCACTGATATTCGGGATCACATTTCTGATATCCGACATTATATACGGACAAAGAATTCAGCAGATTTTCCCCTGTTTTATACGAATGTTTATATGATGCTTCCATAGAATCCCCTTTCTTGATCCTTCGTTTCATATCCCGATCATCAAACTATATCCATTATAAACTTTCCCTTATTATAAATGCAACATTTTTACATGGATTCGCACGGATTTTTTATAGACCTTTTCACTGCTTTCATCCTATACTATAGACAGAAAATTTCGAGAAAATAAAAAACTTTCCACAAATTAATTAACAAAAAACAGAAAAAAGGAGTCCGATCATGCTTTATGAATCAATCAAAAAATTAGTGCAATATGGGATAGATACCTGTCTTACTCCCGAATGCGAACGTGTTTACACAACAAATCTTCTTCTTGAACTCTTTCATGAAGACAACTACGAAGACATCGAATGTACTTCCGACAACCGTGATCTTGAGGAAATTCTCAAAGATCTTCTTGACGAGGCCGTAAAACGGGGAATTATAGAAGACAGCATTACATACCGTGATCTTTTTGACACAAAAATCATGAACTGTCTGATGCCGCGTCCTTCACAGATCCAAAAAGAATTTCAGGAAAAATATAACATTTCTCCTGAGGAAGCCACCTCTTACTATTATAAATTAAGTCAGGACAGTGACTATATCCGCCGCTACCGCATCAAAAAAGATCGAAAATGGACAGTCGAAACCAAATACGGCACACTTGACATTACGATCAATCTTTCCAAACCGGAAAAAGATCCGAAAGCGATTGCCGCTGCAGGAAAAGCGAAATCCGCTTCCTATCCAAAATGTCAGCTCTGCATGGAAAACGAAGGCTATGCCGGACGTTCCAACCATCCTGCAAGAGAGAACCACCGCATCATCCCGATCACGATCCAGGGACGCAGCTGGGGATTCCAGTATTCTCCTTACGTTTATTACAACGAACACTGCATCGTATTTAACGGCGAACATGTTCCGATGAAGATAGACAGAAATACATTTGCCAAACTGTTTGATTTTATTAAACTATTTCCACACTACTTCCTTGGATCGAACGCAGACCTTCCGATCGTCGGCGGCTCTATCTTAAGCCATGATCATTTCCAGGGCGGAAATTATACTTTCGCCATGGCCAAAGCTCCGATCATCGAAAACTTTACTGTGCCGGGATATGAAGACGTGGAAGCGGGAATCGTCAAATGGCCCCTTTCTGTTATCCGTCTGAGAGGAGAAAATACGGAACAGATTATCGACCTTGCAGATCATATTCTTTCAAAATGGCGTACTTATACAGACGAGGAAGCATTTATATTTGCAGAAACAGACGGGGTTTTACACAACACGATCACCCCGATCGCCAGAAAAAAAGACGGTATGTATGAACTTGATCTGACGCTTCGCAACAACATTACAACAGAAGAACATCCTCTCGGAGTATATCATCCGCACGAAGAACTTCACCATATCAAAAAAGAAAACATCGGTCTGATAGAAGTAATGGGTCTCGCCGTTCTTCCTGCAAGACTCAAAGGAGAGATGGAACTTCTAAAAGAATATATCATAGAGAAAAAAGACATCCGAAGCAATGATCAAATTGCAAAACACGCAGACTGGACAGATGCCTTTCTATCAGAGTACGACAATGTTACAGAAGAAAATATCGAACAGATTTTGGAACAGGAAGTCGGAAAAGTATTTTGCAAAGTACTCGAAGACGCAGGTGTATATAAATGCACAGATGAAGGAATTAAAGCCTTTAAACGTTTCATTTCCACACTCTGATGGATATACCTCTGATAAACTTCTCCTTTGGCAATATATCCCCTTCGGAAAGGGAGTAAAAAAGAGGACCTTTCGTTCATTTTGAACGAAAGGTCCTCTTTTTCCATAGAGACTGTTATTTCACAGCCTCTTTTCATAACACGCCTTTCACTTATAAAAAACAAGACATTTTAATATTTCTGATATCGGGCTGATCCGAAAGCGATCATCATAACAAAAATCGCTCAAGGAAAATCAGTCCGATCGTAAACCCAAGTCCTTTTCCGAAGCTTTTCGCCAGATTCACACAATAAAACACAGACAAAACGATCGTTACCAGTCCGCACAGACCTCCCAGAAATCCCGAAAACGACCAGAAATCTCCGCCTGAAATACTGGAAAATATACTTTCCAACACTGTAAATATGAAATAAATCCAAAACATATTCGGAGTCCACGCGATCTTATAAGCCGTATATGTATTATATACCGGAATTATAGACTTCCAACCGGCCTCTCCCGCTTTCATAAACATCAGCCAGTTTGCGAGAATCGTCAACGCAAACCAGATTAATGCCGCAGCGCCATAGACCACTCCTCCGATCGCGAGAAATAGCATAGAAAATATTGCCCAAGCCATATCGAAACCTCCTGTTTTCCTGTCCGGATCGCTTCCATGAGATACTTTCAGGAAGCGTTATCCATAAATTTATTCCCATTATACTTCTTTACAATCAAAACTACAAGAGAACATTTTTTCTATTTTAAAGCGCTTTACGAAAAATCTTTCAAGCCATCCAGTTTTTTTCTCACTTCTTCCATTTTTACAGAAAACTCTTCATAAAATCCGTTTTCATCATCAGCCCGATATGGCGCCTCAAAAAAGCTCCTCAGCACATATAGAGTCAATATATTTCTGTTTTTATCATCCAGCCCGAAGATCGCATTTTCACAATCTTTCAGAAATCCATGCCACTTCCATATATAGTCCTCATACGCTTTCAAGTTTGCAATTCCGAGCCATTTTTTTATTTTTATCTTACCACGTTCCTTTCTCGCACATTCATGGATCTGGATAAAATATTTTATTCCGTTTTCTTCATAATATCTGCCAAGAGGAAACAGACGGCAGATACCCGGTCTATATGCATGTATGCTGCATCTGCCATACACATCTAAAAACGGACAGACATCTCCTTCCGGCGTCATCCGCACGTTCGGCAATATCATACCGTCTACAATCCCCAGCTCAATTTCCTGTTCCATCAAAGCCGTAAATTCTTTTCCGACCCCTTTTTTAAGCCGCCATATATCCATAGGATCTAATTTGATCGAGTCACCCATTCCTCTGCAGCATGCGGAACACCCCGCACAGTCATGACAATCCGCTTTTACCATATCTCCGGACGAATAGAGACGCCCGTCTGATATTTCATTCAAATCAATATTTCGTTTCATTACTTCTCATCCTCTGATAACTCTGTATTTCTATGCATCAAATCTTCCAGTGTGATACCATCAAAATAATCATTGATCATTTTGTGAAAATCAGTCCACATTCCAATTGTGTGACACTGATCTTTTCTTTCACAGACAGGTGCATTGCATTCCAGGCATGAGACCGGAGCAAGGTTTCCCTCCGTAAGACGAAGGATTTCTCCGACCTTATATTCTTTTGGTTCACGGCAGAGACGATACCCGCCGCCTTTTCCGTGAACGCCTTCTATTAATCCGTTTTTTGTCAGCACCGGCAAGATCCTTTCTAAATACTTCAAAGAAATACCTTGCCGGGCAGCCACGATTTTCATCGCGACATGCCCGGACTCTTTATTCTGTGCAAGATCGATCATCACTCTTAAAGCATATCTTCCTTTTGTGGAGATCAACATTCAGCACTTCTCCTTTCTCATGCTTTTTGAAAGTCAATCCGCGAACATCGGTGTCGACAAATAGCGATCCCCCGTATCAGGCAGAAGCACTACGATCGTCTTTCCTTCATTCTCGCTGCGTTTTGCAAGCTCTATTGCCGCCCAAACCGCTGCTCCGGATGAAATGCCGACAAGAATACCTTCTCTTTGTCCGATCATTTTTCCTGTGGCAAATGCATCTTCGTCCGAAACTGCGATAATCTCGTCATAAACATTTGTATTTAAAATTTCCGGAACAAATCCTGCCCCGATTCCCTGAATTTTATGCGCTCCCGGAATTCCTTCTGAAAGAACTGCCGACGACTTCGGCTCAACAGCCACGATCTCCACGTCTTTCTTTTTCGATTTCAGATATTCTCCGACTCCGGTCAGGGTACCTCCTGTTCCTACTCCCGCCACAAAGATATCGACCTTCGCATCTGTATCTTCGTAGATCTCCGGGCCCGTCGTGTCCCGATGAGCCTGTGGATTCGCCGGGTTTACAAACTGACCCGGGATAAAGCTGTTCGGAAGTTCTTTTGCCAATTCTTCCGCCTTCTCAATCGCACCTTTCATTCCTCTCGCTCCGTCACTTAACACGAGTTCCGCGCCATATGCTTTCATGATCTGCCTGCGTTCTACCGACATCGTTTCCGGCATCACTATAATAATGCGGTATCCTCTTGCCGCTGCAACAGCCGCAAGACCGATTCCTGTATTCCCGCTCGTCGGTTCGATAATAACAGAATCTTTCTTTAATTTTCCGCTTTTTTCAGCCTCATCTATCATCGCTTTCGCTACTCGATCCTTTACAGAGCCTGCCGGATTAAAATATTCCAATTTTGCCAGGATTTTTGCTTTCAGCCCATGTTCTTTTTCAATATGGGTCAGTTCCATAAGTGGTGTTTTTCCGATCAACTGATCGGCTGATGTATAAATCTTAGACATATTATTATCTCCTTTTTCATGTTTCAATTTTATTTTCTCACAGTTTTTCAACAGATGCAAATCCCTTTTCCAAATCTGCGATAATATCGTCGATATGTTCCGTTCCGATTGAAAGACGGATCGTATTCTGCCGGATTCCCTGCTCCTGCAGTTCCTGTGCGTTAAGCTGAGAATGGGTTGTTGTTGCCGGATGGATCACAAGACTTTTGACATCCGCAACATTTGCCAAAAGAGAAAATATTTCCAAATGATCGATAAACTCGTGCGCTTCTTTTATTCCTCCCTTAATCTCAAATGTAAAAATAGAACCTCCGCCATTTTTGAAAAACTTCTTGTATAAATCATGATCCGGATGATCCGCCAGAAGCGGATGATTCACTTTTTCAACAAGGGATGGTGATTCAAGTATTCGATCACTTTTTTCGTATTTTCGGCATGACGTTCCAAACGAAGGGAGAGCGTTTCTGTTCCCTGAAGCAAAAGAAATGCAGCAAAAGGAGAGATTGCCGCGCCCATATCACGCAGGATCACCGCCCGGATATATGTCACAAACGCCGCGCCCGGAGCCGCCTGCGAAAACACAACTCCATGATAGCTGTCATTTGGGTCTGTAATAGCCGGATACTTTCCCGAAGCTTTCCAGTCAAATCTTCCCGAATCAACGATAACGCCTCCAAGTGTTGTTCCGTGCCCGCCGATAAACTTTGTGGCAGAATGTACGACAATATCCGCTCCATGTTCGATCGGCCGAATCCAATACGGCGTTCCAAACGTATTATCCACCACAAGAGGGATCTGATATTTGTGAGCTAATTCTGCCAGTGCATCCATATCCGGAATATCACAGTTGGGATTGCCGAGCGTCTCGATATAGAGCGCTTTTGTCTGCTCTGTAATTGCACGTTCTACCGCTTCCAGATCATGGATATCTACAAAACTTGCCGTAATTCCGAGATTCGGCAACGTATGCGCCAGCAGATTATAACTTCCGCCATAAATTGTTTTCTGCGAAACGATGTGACCGCCGTTCTGCGCCAATGCCTGAAGCGTATATGTGATCGCTGCAGCTCCCGAAGCAACCGCCAGAGCCGCTGAACCGCCTTCCAGCGCCGCGATCCTTTTTTCAAATACCTCCTGCGTCGAGTTTGTCAGCCTGCCGTAAATATTTCCTTCTGCCTGAAGACCAAACCTTGCCGCGGCATCGGCACAGTCGTGAAAAACATATGATGTCGTTGCATAGATCGGAACTGCTCTCGCATCTGTCGCCGGGTCCGGACGTTCCTGTCCTGCATGTAACTGAATTGTGTCGAATTTATAATCTGCCATATCTTATCTTCCTTTCTGTTTTTTACCTACTAAAATGTTGGTATTAAGATATCACTTAACACCAACCTCGTCAAGAGTTTTTTCATTTTTTTCATTATAAGGAAAAATTATTTCCTTATTTCTCTGCTTCCAGCAAATATACGCATGCCCCATATGGCTCTAACGACAAATCTCTTTCAAACGTCTCCGCCGCGTTATAATTTGAATCAAAAGTCTGCTTTTCTTAGCCTGCACCTTTTCTTCTATATGATAATTGATCGTCTTATCCGTAAAGTTTCCGACTACGAGAAGCGTCTCCTTTTCTCCCTTTCTAAGATATGCATATACGCTTTCATTTTCCTTATCCAAAAGCTCATATACCCCATCTGTAATAATCGGCATTTCATGGCGAAGCTGAATCAGTTTTTGATAATAGTAAAAAATCGAATCCTGATCTGCAAGACACTGTTCCACATTGATCTCCTTACAGTTTTTATTCACTCCGATCCACGGAGTTCCTTCTGTAAACCCGGCATTGACCGTATTATCCCACTGCATCGGAGTTCTCGCATTGTCCCTTGATTTCAAGCCGAGAAGTTCCAATGTATCTTTCTCGGAAAAACCTTTTCTTTCCGTAAAATCCCGAAAAATATCAAGCGCTTCCACATCTTTGTACTCATCTATAGACTCAAAATGAGCATTTGTCATCCCCAGTTCTTCTCCCTCATAAATATACGGAGTTCCCTGCATCATATGAAGGATCGTTCCCAGCATTTTCGCCGATTTAACACGATACGGTTCTGATTCATTTCCGAAACGAGATACCGCCCTTGCCTGATCATGTTGCTCCAGTAAAGACTGTTCCAACCGTCACATTCATGCATTGTATCCTGCCATTTCGTCATCACTTCTTTTAAATCTGTCAATTTCACGCGGTTTTTAGCATATTTTCCATTTTCATCATAATCAAGATGCATATGATCAAAATGAAAGACCATATTCAGTTCATGCCGATCCGAAGCTGTATAAGGCGCCGCCTCGTCTGCACTTGTATGAGGAGCTTCTCCTACAGTCATAATATCGTATTTGCTCAACACTTCCCGATTCATTTCCTGTAGATATTCATGACGCGCGGACCGCTTGCACAGCCTGCATAATAACTTCCGTATGCTTTGTTTTGAATCACCGAACCATCGGGATAAGCCGGATCTTTTGAAATCAAAGTGATTACATCCATCCGAAATCCGTCAATCCCTTTTTCCAGCCAAAAGCGAAGAATCTCCTGTACTTCTTTCCGGACTTTAGGGTTCTCCCAGTTTAGATCAGGCTGCTCTTTTGCAAACAGATGAAGATAATACTGCGCTGTCTCTTCTACATACTCCCATGCAGGTCCGCCAAAGCTTGATCCCCAGTTATTCGGGATCGTATCTTTCCATATGTAATAATCATGATATAGATTTTCTTTCCCTTTTTTTGCTTCTGTAAACCACGGATGTTTGTCCGATGTATGATTGACAACAAGATCCAAAATGATGCGGATTCCCTTTTCATGAGCCTCTTTTAGCAGCATGTCAAAATCTTCCATCGTCCCAAGCTGCGGCTCTATTTTTTTATAGTTCGATATATCATACCCATTATCAACTTGCGGTGATTCATAAATCGGATTCAGCCAGATCACATCTACTCCCAGCTTTTCAAGATACGACAGTTTTTCTCTGATTCCGTTCAAGTCCCCAAATCCATCACCGTCCGAATCATAGAGCTTTTCGGATATATTTGATATACCACGCTTTTTTTCCACCATGCTGTCTGATTATTCATCTTCCTCATCCTCGTCATTTGAAACCTCATTTACGTATTTCAGTTCTTCTTTTGCCGTCTCAATTATTTCTTTCATTCTCTCTTCCGTAATATACTTCCCTTGCGGTTCCATAGCAATTTGAAATGCAAGAGGCAGATTCATACCGCTTACGATATGTGTATGCGGTCTCGTACGGTATTTAAAAAACTTTTGATTTACACTTCCGACCATTAAATCCGTCAATACAACAACTTCATCTTCCCCCTCGAATCCGTCCATCACTTCGTCAACCGCTTCTTCTACCGGACGATTGTCCACATAAGCTGACAATGCGATCGTTTCCTGTATCCCTCCGGAAATAAAATTCAATGTATCTTTCATCCCATCCGCCATCTTCTCATGAGATGCTATTATCAAAATTCGTTTCATATGATTCTCCTTCCTTTCCAGTCATCATACTTTTTATACAGTTAAAATCCCAAAAAACGCACATACAAGTGAAATTACAATAATAAGAAGGATCAATTTTGTAGCTGTCCATTTTTTATTCCCAAGTAATTTATATACAAGGAGAGTCAACAGGACCGGAAGAAGAGACGGCATGATCTTGTCCAAAATATCCGTCTGTAAGTTCAATGCCACTTCGCCTACTTTAAAATTCAAAGCTGTCGTTATTTTTACAGAAGTAGCAATCAGCGCTCCGACTACGCTTAAGCCCATGATAGATGCCGCCTCTGTAAATACTGTCAGACGTTTTCCTAAATTTGTGATCAACTTTGTTCCTGACGTATATCCGATCTGGAACATCTTTGATTTTACAAACCAAAATGCGATATTGCACAAAAGCCAAATAATCGCGCCAAGAGGATTCCCCTGCTGTGCCATATATCCTGATATCGATCCGATGATCGTCGGCCACAACACCCATACAAGAGTATCGCCCACTCCTGCAAACGGTCCCATCAAACTCGTTTTCAAAGATTGAACCGTATCTTTTGCCGCAATTCCATCTTTTTCTTCCACCGCAAGCGTTGCCCCGAGAATCATACTGGACATAACTGTCGTAGAGTTGAAGTAATTAAAATGATTATTTAATGCCATTTTATATTCGTCGTCTTTTTTATAAATCTTTCTAAGCACAGGCGCCATTGCCCACGCGATTGCCGGACCCATCTGTGATTCATAATTAAAAATATTGCATGCCATAAAGTTATATCTTGCAGCTGTTTTTCTCAGATCACGCTTTGTCACCTGATAACGTTCTTCTGTCTGTACATCCGTTCCCTGACTCATTTCTTTGTTCATTTCATTACTCATCAAAATCATCTCCATCTCATCGGCATGTTCTGCTGCTGCCATCGTCACTGCATCCGCTTTATTAATCTCTGTTGTAAAATACCAAAATGCTGCCGCAAATCCTATAATCGCAATTCCAAGAACCGGTACTCCCAAATATGCGGACAGAACAAATCCGACCAAAATAAACGGAAGGAATTTCTTAACCGGCATATATCTCATCAACATTCCGATACCGACTACAGGAAGCATACCTGCCGCAATCGAAAGACCGTTTGTCACCCACTCCGGAATAACTTCCAAGATCAGTTCCACGACATTAGCTCCGAAGCATACTACGATCACTGTCGGGATTATTGTCTGCAAAGAACAAAGAATCGGTCCAATCCACGCTTCCATGTTCATTGTTTTCCATTTTCCTTCATTATTATCTGTCTGCATCTTATGAGCGACAAAGTTTAAAATAATTCTTACAACTACTTCCAACTGGATTGCCAGAAGCCCTACCGGAAGTCCGACTGCAATCGCTGCATCGACTCCTGTTCCGGTTCTCACGGCAATAAACGTTCCTATAATCGTCGCCAAACCATAATTCGGAGCAGATGCTCCTCCCAAAGCTGCAACGCCAAGCGACATCAACTGGAATGTTCCTCCGATCATAAGACCTGTATTCATATCGCCCATGATCAAACCTGATATCATTCCTACAATTACCGAAAACCATGACAAAACAACCGGTCCGTTCTGGTCAACCGTCATATATCCTGCCAAAATCACGATCAAAATATTTTGTATTACTTCCATATCTTTCACCTCAATCTCTCTTTAACAATCCGATTCCGAAAAATCTCATCACATTAAACATATCTCTTTTATCCGAATCTCTTGTTTCTTAATATGCCTCTTCTGCATCTGTCGGAACATATTGAATCACAACCGGTATTCCTTTTCCCTTGATCGTTTCAAGATCCTCTTTTTCTTTTTCATTTAATGCAATAAATTTAGAAATAGGAGTTCTTCCGTCTTCATTAAACATAATCCCAAGATCAACTTTCGGTATCTCTACGCCGCCTTCAATCAGACGGATTAAAGTTTCCGGTTCTTTTACAAGGACAAAAACTCTTTGACCGTCATATTTCCCTGCTTTAAAATTAGCAATCGCCGTCTCTGCCGAAATCACCGATACTCCCGTTCCTGCCGGCTTCGCCATTCTCATACTCGCTTTTACCTCTTCATTGCTGCAAAGAATGTCGTCTACAACCATAAATCTCTTCACCTGAAGCGCCGGCGCCCATTGATTTACGATAATCCCATGAATCAAACGCTGATCAATTCTTGCTAATACTACCATTTTTGTTCCTCCTCTTTTTTAATCATTTTTAGTTTCTTTATTTGTGTTTTTCGTTTACAAATACGTCTCTGTTTTTCGTTTGGTATCGTTACCAATTTTTTGTTTTTAAAAACCGGTTCTATTTTCATACCGGTTTCTGTCCGATTTATGCCGACTGTCTGACTATCAGCTTCAAATCCAACTCTTTTCTTCTTATTCCTTCTGATTCACCTTTTAATTGACGAACCATTTCTTTTGCCGCACATCGGCCTTCATCCTGTACAGGCTGCCATATCGTTGTTAACGGAATCTGGAGATAGGATGCCAATGGCTGATCATCTACTCCCATAATCGCAATATCCTGTGGTATTTTTACACCATTCTTCAGCGCTTCCATCACCATGCCTGCCGCAACCTCATCACTTCCGGCAATTACCGCATCCGGTTTTTCGGAAAGTTCCAAAATCTTCCGCATAATCTTTCGCCCGTCTTCCATTTCCCTCACTCCCGAAAACAGCCATGCCGTATTTGCCGCAATTCCGCTTTGAGCAAGCGCGTCCATATATCCTCTATAGCGATCGCTGTCGATATTAATTCCTTTATCCTGAAGGGTCACTGCTCTTGTTCCTGTACAATATGCAATCTTTCGATATCCTTTTTCCAAAAGATATTTCGAAGCTTTATAAAACCCTTCATACTGTCTGCCGCATACCATCGAAATTTCCTTGTCCTGATTATATTCATTGCAGACGACAAGTTTTCCATATTCGCCATATGATTTCAACTTATCCCAGTCATTCTCTATCGCACATAAAATCACTCCGTCAGCATGCTGCATCTTCAGAAGATTCATTGCGCTTTCTTCACTTTCTTTTTCTCCGTAAGTCTGCACGATCAATGTTCGGTAATGATACTGTCTGCAAGTTTTCTCAATTGAATCGACCAGTTGTGCGAAAAAGTTATTTGTGATAGTAGGAACAACTACCGCTATATTCCCGGAGCCCGAACCTCTTAACTGTCTTGCCGCCTGAAGCGACTATACCCAAGAGCGTCCATAGCCTCCAGTATCTTCTGTCTCTTTTCCTCCGAAACATGAGGTTTGTTATTGATAACTCTTGAGACAGTTGAAACTGACATTCCTGACAGCCGAGCAACATCTGATATCGTTGCCAAAACTTTTTCCACCTCACTTTTCTCTTTGTTTTCTTGTTTATGTCTTTACAATATACTCACTTTCGTCATTTGTCAATCGCATTTTTGGTATCGTTTTCATATTTGTCAAAACATCCAAAATCCACAAATGAAATTTGGTAGTTTTAACGAATAGGTTTTTGATTTTTTATCTTTCATAAAACTTATCTTTTATTCTTTCGTATCTTTTGAAGGACCAGACCGATCATCAATCCAACCAAAGCCGGACACACCCATCCAAAACCATACTTCGATATCGGAAGCATCTTTGATACCGCACCGAGCATCTCCTGAAGTTTCACGATTACATCCGAATTTTTTGGCAAAGCTTTCACAAAATCTAAAATCGCCGCTGCAGCCGTAAACGCTGTCACCCAACTGTATATTCTTCTGTCATTCCCAAACAGCTTTCCGCATAAAGTAAGCAAAATAAGTGTCACTGCCAGCGGATACAAGAACATCAAAACAGGAAGAGAATATGCAATGATCGCATCAAGTCCTACATTTGCGATCAAGAAAGAAAGAAGAGAAAAAATCACTGCCCACACACGATAAGAAGGTCCGTTCGGAAATATCTTTTCAAACGTCTCCCCACAGCTTGTAACAAGGCCGATCGCTGTTTTCAAACATGCCACCGCAAAAATCAGCGCTAATATAATCTGACCCGGCTTTCCGAAATAGTATTCGGAAACGATCGCAAATGTCTCTCCTCCATTTGCCGCCACAGGAAACACCCCGCGGCTCTGCGCACCGACAACCGCAACCAAAACATAGATAAGCGCCATTAATAATGAGCTGAAAACGCCTGCTTTTATCGTATTTTTTGCCACTGCTCCCGACTCCTTTATATCAAGGCTTCTGATTACATTAACAACAATAATTCCGAAAGCAAGCCCGGCCAGAGCATCCATCGTATTATACCCTTCCAGCAGACCGGTTGAAAAGGCGCCGGACACATATGCGCCGGATGCCTCGATCTTACTCATATTTCCGGCCGGTGAAAAAAGCGCCCGAATAACAAAAATACTCAACAAAATTAAAAACAGAGGATTCAGTATTTTCCCGATCCACGTTAAGATCTGTCCCGGCTTCAATGAAAAAAACAATACAACGGCAAAAAATACAAAAGAGAATATTCCCAATCCTGCCATCTTCCCGCCGTCTGAAATAAACGGCTCTATTCCAACTGTAAACGAAACCGTAGCGCATCTTGGGATTGCAAAAAAAGGCCCGATCGTCAAATACAAAAGACACGTAAAGAAAACTCCGTATTTTCTGCCGATCTGACTGCTTAATTCCAAAAGTCCGTCTTTCTGGCTGACGCCAAGCGCCGCCACACCAAGAAGCGGAAGCCCGACACCTGTGATCAGAAAACCTGCCGATGCCGCCCACACATGATGGCCTGCAAGCTGTCCCATAAATATCGGAAAGATCAAATTTCCCGCGCCAAAAAACATCCCAAACAACATACTTGCAACAAATATCAACTCTTTAAATGTAAGATTCTTTTTCATGTTCCACCTGCCTTATACGTCTGAATACTATAAATATTTCTCCCATTACATCTATTTCGTTCCGATGCGGCAAACGCCTTTACTGTACATTTTTTATCAAGAATACATCCAGTGTATCATATACACTTCCGATTCGCCAGTTTTATTTAAGCTTTCCTTAATATTCCTTAATATTCCCGCAATTCCCACAATCTTCTTATTTTCGATGATATACTTATTTTATACTTTTAACGAAACACAAACACTTAGGCGAACTTGCTTTTTCACAACTCCCAACAGCCTTTTAAAACATATATAAAGGAGAAACTCTATGGAAACTTTAATTTTTTATACCTATGAATTTGCGGCTTCGATCCTTCCTTTTTCGGCTGCCTTTATTTTTCTTTCGCACAAACAGAAAAAGGGCGGAGAAAAAACACATCTTCTGCCCGGCCTGCTTTTATTTCTTTTTGCCGTCTACATCGTATGTGTATATCACGTCACAGGAACCGGCACTTTATGGGATGCATTTTTGTATCGCTTCCAAACAGAAATTTCCCACATTAATCCTATCCCTTTTCTGCGGGAATCGATATGGTCGGATATATTTTGAATATCATCCTGTTCATTCCGTTTGGGTTTTTGATCCCTTTAATCTGGAAAAAAATGAGATCGCTGCACCTAACCGCCCTTGCAGGATTTTCTTTTTCCATACTGATCGAAATAAGCCAGTTATTAAATAACCGACGAACCGATATCGACGACCTTATTATGAATACTTTAGGAGCGATTATCGGATTCTTAATATATAAATCATTCAAGAAACTGATGCCAACCAGACTTCATAATAAGTTAAATGATTTTTCTTATCCTGTCTTGGAACTTCCGCTCTACATTTTCATCCTCTTTGCCGGACGTTTCTTTTTCTTCCATGAAATGGGATTTGCAAAATTGTTGTACGGATTTTAAATGCATTTTATCAGATCAGAAGAAAACGTATTTTTAATGCTTTTCTTTGCCTACATGCAAGTATGTCCGCAGAAAAGAAAAATTTCCCGCGGACATACTTGTTATTTCTAACTTGTTATTTCTATTTTCTGTTGATTATCATGCTTATTTTCACTCTGCATATCCATTCGGATTCTGGCTCTGCCATCTCCACGAATCTTCACACATTTCTTCTAATCCACGCTCTGCTTCCCAGTGAAGTTCCTTTTTTGCTTTGGACGCATCGCAGTAGCATGTTGCAATATCGCCTGCACGGCGCGGTTTAATTACATATGGAATCTCTTTTCCGCACGCTTTTCCGAATGCTTTTACCATATCTAATACGGATTGTCCGTTTCCTGTACCGAGATTATATACCGAAACACCGTCTTTTTCCTTCAGCTTCTCTACTGCGCGCACATGACCTATCGCAAGATCGACTACATGGATATAATCGCGCACCCCTGTTCCGTCATGTGTGTCATAATCGTCTCCAAATACGCTAAGACACTCCAGTTTTCCGATCGCCACCTGTGTAATATATGGCATCAGGTTATTCGGAATTCCTTTCGGATCTTCTCCGATCATACCGCTTTTATGCGCTCCGATCGGATTGAAATAGCGAAGAAGCACTACGTTCCACTCCGGATCTGCCGTATGAAGATCTGTCAAAATCTGCTCTAACATCCATTTTGTCCATCCATATGGATTTGTACACACACCCTTTGGACACTCTTCCGTGATCGGAATAAATGCCGGATCCCCGTATACTGTTGCCGAAGAACTGAAAATAATGTTTTTTACTCCATGACTTCTCATCACATCACAAAGAGTGATCGTTCCTCCGATATTGTTTTCATAATATTCGAGAGGCTTCTGCACAGACTCCCCTACCGCTTTAAGTCCGGCAAAATGAATTACCGACTCTACATCTTCTTTGTCGAACACTTCATTAAGCCCTTCTCTGTCGCGGATATCTACTTGATAAAATTTCAGATCTTTTCCTGTGATCTCTTTCACGCGATCTACCGCTTTTTCCGATGCGTTATATAAATTATCTACGATGACCACATCATACCCTGCATTTAACAATTCCACACATGTATGGCTGCCGATAAATCCGGCGCCGCCTGTTACTAAGATTGACATATCTGTTTCCTCCTCGTAAATATTTCAGATACCGTTCAAGGTTCTGTCTATTGCAGTTTTCCTTTTTACTGCCGTTTTATTTTACATGCACATCTTACCACTCATCCTACAAAATAGCTTTATATTTTTATATCATCTTATAGTAAAAATGTTGCATTAAGACTAATCCCACAAATGCTGCGGATATAAGCCCGAATCTTTCAGAGACTGTATCGCTTCTACGACGACCGGCTTATCTTCTTTATAAGTAACTCCGTGCCACTTATCTTCGGACTCAAGTACTTTCACTGCAGCGCGGTCTTCTGCTAAAAGATCACTTACAACCGCCGGGAGAAAATATTCACATTTTAAAGGATTTTCTTTCAATCCTTTCTCTAAAAATGCCGGAAATCCCGTTTTGATCTCTTCTAGAATACTTCTCGTAAATCCCCACATATTCATTGATACAAGTGTATCCGGATCGATTTCGTTCCATGTCTGTCCGTCATCTTCCGAATATTCAATGCCGTTATTTCTCTTTTCAATACGGGTTCTTTCCGTAACGCTTACAAGTTCATTCGATGCGTTTAACCCGCAGATACCTCTTGCCACATGTCCGTTATCTGTCACAGTATTTTTCAAACGGTATGCAACCATCGTATACCGATACTTGTCGTCGTCTTCATGGGTCGTCAAATAATCGTAAATTGTCTGAAACGCATGCCGTCCGTAATAATCATCTGCATTGATCACAGCAAACGGTCCGTCGATCTCATCGATCGCACTTAACACCGCATGAGCTGTTCCCCACGGTTTTACACGGTCTTTCGGAATCTCAAATCCGTCCGGAATGTTTGTCAGTTCCTGGTACACATAAGCTACATCCATTACTTTCTCAATCCGTTTTCCGACTGCTTCTTTAAAGTCCGTCTCGTTTTCCTTTTTAATAATAAAAACGACTTTCTCGAATCCGGCGCGCTTTGCATCATAAATAGAAAAATCCATAATAATATGACCTTCTTTATCGATCGGATCGATCTGTTTCAATCCGCCGTATCTGCTTCCCATTCCCGCTGCCATAATCACCAATACCGGTTTCTTCATCTTAAATCACCTCATACTTAAATCTTAATCTTATCATTTTCTGTCATCTGAAATAAGGATACCACATTCATCAAAGAACGTCCACCTGACGTTATTTCATTCCGGATTTTTTCTTTGTCTGCTTTTTCTTTTTTCTCACACTATATCCGAATTGACCAAGCTTCTCTCCCAGAGATAAATATTCCCCGTGAGAATAGGCAATCAATCCCGTATTATTCAGCATAAATTTTCCGTTATCATCCATATATGAATCATCCACCTGAACTGCAGTCACTTCTGCAAGGAACATATGATGACTTCCAAGCTCCTCCATTTTTTTTACTTTACATTCAATATTTACCGGGCTTTCTTCTATAATAGGAGCAAATTCAAGAGATGATGCTTTTCCTTGCGTAAGACGACATTCTTTCCACTTATCTACATTCTCTCCCGAACGAACTCCACAGTAATCTGTCGCTTTTGTCAATTTTTCTGTCGTCAGATTGATCACAAACTCCCCGCTTTCTTTTATCATATGATAAGAATAGCGCTCCGGACGAACAGAAATATATACCATCGCCGGATTCGTACATACGGTTCCCGTCCATGCAATCGTAATTATGTTACTGTTTCCTTCTTTATCTGCGGTACTGACCATCACCGCCGGAAGCGGATAAAGCATGTTTCCCGGTTTCCATATTTGTCTGGACATTTTATCCTTCCTCTCTTTTTCCGTTTTATTATTGCTGCAGGACGCTGACAAGCGTCGGAACAAGCTGCTTTTTCCTTGATACTACTCCTTTTAGCATGATCGTATCCGTGTCTTCCGGCAAATCATATGCATTTAATATTTTTTCCTTTGCCTCCGGACCGCCGCAAAGAAGTTCCGATGATTCTGTCAAAATATTTGTCAACATAAAAAAGATCATATTTACCCCGCTGTCTGCGCACGCTTTCTCCAAATACGGCTTTACTTTCTTTTTGATTCCTTCCAGTTCGTCGGAACTCATTGAATTCACCTGTCCTACTCCGAACACAGTCTCGTTGACCGTAAATTTTTTAAAATCAAGAAAGCATATATCCTGAGCGCTTTTCCCTTTCAAATTACTTCCTGCACGAAACATTTCCTGCGCCAGAATTTCAATCTCGACGCCCGCAGTCTGAGCCAGTTTCCTCGCTGTGTTTTCATCCAAAGGCGTACAGGTCGGAGAGCGGAACATCAACGTATCGGAAATAATAGCGGAACAAAGGAGCGCGGCGTTTGTCGGATCTATTTCAACTCCGTTTTCTTCATACATCTGACTGACGATCGTCGCAGTGCATCCCACCGGCTGATTACGGAAAAATACAGGTCCCATTGTCTGAATACTGCCCAGTCTGTGGTGATCGATGATCTCCATTACTTCTGCCTCTTCCACTCCGTCCACAGCCTGGCTTTTCTCATTATGATCGACAAGAATCACTTGTTTTTTTCTTACGTTCAATAACCGTCGTCTTGAGATCAGTCCTAATAATTTCCCGTTTCCGTCAACAATCGGGAAATCTCTGAACCGTTTTCGCGCCATCACTTCTTTTACGTCATCAACATAATCCTTCATTTTGAATGTAACCAGATTCGTTTTTGTCATAAAATATTTGACCGGAATGCTCTGATTGATATGCTGCGCCGCAGTAAAAGTATCACGAGGCGTCCTTATGATCACAATCTGCTTTTTTTCCGCCTGTTTAATAATCTCTTCTGAAATCGAAGCGTTTTGACAGACGACCATACAGCTTGCTTCCATATCTACCGCACACTGCTGTGCATCCTTTCTGTCTCCCATGATCACAAGGTCATCTCTGCTTATAAAATCCGACATGAGAATCCTGCTTGAAGCTGCGATCACTACTTTTCCGTTTAACAGATAGCTATGCTCATTTCCGGTGATCACTTCCCCATCTACTGCACGGGCAATATTTCTATACTGAGTCCTTGCCTTTGATAAAATCATACTATCATAAACATCCATATATGTCTTGGCAATATCACCGATCGTAATAACCCCTTCCAAACTGCCGTCTCTTACAACCGGAAGTGTATGAATGTTCAGCTCCCGCATCGTTTCCCACGCTGTGCGGATTGAAGAGTTACTTGTCAATCCTTCTACTTCTTTCAACTCAACATCTTTGATCTGTTCTCTTAAATCAGACAAAAGCTTCGGAGGTTTCACTGCGAATTTTTCAAGAACATACTGTGTTTCTTCATTTAATTGTCCGGCTCTGCGCGGCTCATAAGCGTGACCTGTCAATTTTGTTTTTAATGCGGCGTATGCAATCGCGGAACATATGGAATCTGTATCCGGATTTTTATGGCCGACAACATATATTTTATCTTTCTGTCTACTCATATATTTTTACTCTCGCTTTCTTCATCCAACATCAATAATCTGAAAAGATTCTATGCTTATCGATAAAAACATTTTTCATCCATAACTGCATTATTATATACATAAATCTCATTCTTCTGCAAGAGCACAATAAACAATATAGTCAAGAAAAATTAAGAATAAAAATACCATTCTTCTCTACTTTCAAAATATTGTTTTTTCTCCTCCATCTGTGGTATACTCTTTCTATATAAAAAAGAAACAGAGGTGCTGCACAATGAGCGAAGAAATGAAAGAACCAATGCAGACAGATAATGACTGCAAAACAGAGGAAGCTGCTGCTTCCACAACAGAAACGATGGCTGACTACGAAGATCATTTCGACGATGCCAATCCGTGGAATCTCGTCACAAAATATATGGAAGAAAAAACAGTTCTTCCTGTAAAAGTAGAAGGCGTTGTAAATGGCGGAGTAATCGTGATGATCGAAGGACTGCGTGGATTTGTTCCTGCTTCTAAACTTTCCCTTTCCTATATCGAAGATCTGGAAACTTATCTTCTGAAAGAAATAGAAGTACAGGTAATTGACGCTGACCAGGCAAATAACCGTCTCGTCCTTTCCGCAAGAGAACTTTTAAAAGAAAAAGAAAAGAAAGCGCGGGAAGATCAGATTGCCAACCTGAAAATCGGAGAAGTTTTAGAAGGAACAGTCGAGACTTTACAAAATTACGGCGCGTTCATCAAACTTGACAACGGTCTGTCCGGTCTTGTACACGTTTCACAGATTTCACAAAAGCGTGTAAAATTGCCTTCCGATGTTTTAAATGCCGGAGACAAAGTCACTGTAAAAGTAATCGGAATCAAAGACGGAAAAATAAGCCTTAGTATGAAAGCGCTTGAAGAAGTAAAAGAAGAACCGACAGAAAAAGTTGTTATCCCGAAAAGTGAAAATATCGGAACAAATCTCGGTGATCTTTTCAAAAATATTCAATTATAAATCATATCTCTTATTTACAACGGTACAGGCGGCAAAGAATTTTTCAAACAAATTCTTTGCCGCCTGTACCGTTGTATTGCCATAACCTTGTTTTCTTTACAGCTTCCGCCTTTCTTTCTGAAATATCTCCACGGACATCTAAAAAGCTCACCCCTGCACACATATATTCCCCAGTATCTCTTCCAATGCGTTTTTACTGCTTGTATGGCATCTGACAACCTCCGCATTGCATCGTCCGGCTTCTTCTACCGCACAGCGTACCATTTTGTGTGATACCGTGTTCGTAAAAAGAACGATCAGATCCGGGCTTCCTATCTGCTTACTCATCGCCGCCGACATCTGAGTAAACACTTTCGCCTTACACTTAAACTGTTTACATATCTGTTTGTACTGACATACCATTCGGTCATGTCCGCCTATGATCACAACACTCATCGCCAACCTCCTGAAATATTTTTCTGAATCCTTCACGTATGATCTCCATTCACAGAAAATACTATGACACAACATTGCTTCTGTTTTTTGGTTAGTTGCGGCTAACTACTTTCATATATCATACATGATTTTTCTCTGTATTTCAAGTGTTTTTGATAATATTTCTCATTTTTCTTTTATCAATTTCAAAATCCTACTTTATATCTGCTTTTGTATTTTTGTCTCTGTAGTCTTCCATTTCCGCATCGTATAAAAATAATATGGCACAAGTGGAATCAGCGCAGCGATCCATGCCGCCGGATCGGCGAGACACACTCCCTGAAAAGTTGTCCTTCCGGCAGCCGCCATAACAATCGCACTTCTTGCTGCAAGTTCAAAAACACCTCCCAGCATGGGAACAAGTCCATATCCCATTCCCTGAAGCGTATTCCGGTATAAAAAAATACTTCCCAAAAACGGATAACACCAAAACACCGTACGAAAATATAATACAGACACATTGACAACTTCTGTCTCAGACGGATCGATAAACAGCCATGTCATATATTTTCCGCCAAAACAAACGGCTGCCATTGCGATCACACTCCAGACTAATATCATGACCTGTGTGCATCTCACCCCCGACTTTACCCGGTCCATTCTCCCTGCTCCGCGGTTCTGTCCTACATAAGTAGCGACTGTAGCTCCAAATGCAACGAACACCGTCATAATCATATTTTGCAGTTTCCCTGCAGCCGAAAAACCTGCCATGTACGTTTCACCATATACATTAACCGCTCCCTGAACGATAATCGTTCCGATCGCCGTAATTGAAAACTGAAGCCCCATCGGAATGCCAAGTGAAAGAAGACGCCCGAAACTTTGAAAAGAAATCTTTCGATCTGATTTTGTCAAATGCAAAATAGGAAACTTTTTCACAATATAAATAAAACATAACAACGCAGAAATTGCCTGTGCAATGACCGTCGCATAGGCACATCCTTCCACACCCATTCCGAATACGACGATAAACACTACATCAAGAGCTACATTAATTACCGCAGATATAATAAGAAAATACAGCGGAGATTTTGAATCGCCTATCGCACGCAAAAAAGCCGCCAGTGAATTATATGCGGCAGTCACGATCAAACCTGCATAAATAATCCCCATATACTGCTTTACTTCAGGCATGATTTCCGCAGAATAATTCATCATCCGTAAAATAGGCTCATTCGCGATCAAAAGTCCCGCCGTCATAAGAACGGCACATCCGCCTGCCAGATAAACCGACATCGCCACGTAATGCCGCATTTTATCATATTGTTTTGCACCGAACCACTGTGAAACAAGAATTGCAAATCCGCTGCTTAGTCCGTTAAGCCAGCCCGTCACAAAAAACATCAGCGATCCGGTACTTCCGATAGCCGCCAGAGCTTTCACTCCGATAAATTGTCCTGCTACAATCGAATCTGCAATATTGTAAAACTGTTGAAATATATTCCCCAGAAAAACAGGAATCATAAACTGGATAATCAATTTTGCCGGGGTTCCCACTGTCATATCATTGACTGCATCTTTTGTTTTCACCATTTTTCTTTTCCCCCTTCTCTCTTCTGTTTGCATGTACTTATCAAACGATCGCGCCTGATATTGCATAAAATGCATCCCTAATTCATTCTGCCGATAAAATTTATCCGACCTTTTATTATACACTTAATTTTGTCATTGTAAAGCATTAACTTGATAATATTCATGTACAAAATACATCTTAAAAATTGGTACATATGCCGGATATCTTCTTATGTCTCCATATGATATAATACGCTCATGGTAATTTTACCGAATACACCTTAGGAGGGAAAAACTATGAAAAATTTAATCCGTAAGATCTCGCTTATTATGTGCGTGATCATGCTCACATTTGCAGTAAGTGCATGTGGCAAATCTGACAATGATTCAAAAAAGAATGAGCCGAAAACTGAGGACACAGCAAAAGATGATGCAAAAGACGACGCAAAAGACGATGCAGAAGATAATGACGATGCTGCTGTTACAGGAAAGTTTAAAACACTGGAAGATTTCGTAAATTCCGACATTATGCAGCAGCAGCTCGAAACACAGCTTGCATCTCTTGAAGGAAGCGGAATCGCACTTAACCTTACAGCAGAAGATAACAAACTGATCTACAACTTCACGATTGAAGACGCTGATCTTTCAGCGGCTCTCGCAGCGGATCCGTCCACTTTGGAGTCCTCTCTTCAATCTCAGGCTTCTACATTTGAATCAGTTGCTTCTTCTCTGAAAGCCGCAGTAGAAGTAGAAAATCCGGTTGTTGTTGTTCGTTACCTTGACAATACGGGAGCTGAGATCGTAGCTCAGGAATTTGCCGGTTAATCTTTAACCAAAAACCAACATTATATACTAATTAAATACAAAAGCTGCAGAACGACAGCCTGATAAAGAACCTTTGAAACATCATTTTTCAAAGGTTCTTTTTTCGTGCCGGCATGTTCCGCTCTGAAAACAATTCTTTTGTCTAAAACGCTATTTTAAAAATCTGTATATATCAGATATTGACAGAAAGCACATTTATATGTATACTGTACCTGTCAGATAAGTACAGTATATGCAAAGGAGTGAATTAATTGAAACAACAATATATCTCGATCCGACATCTTTCAAAAAAATTCAATAAAGACTTCGTCTTAAAAGACATAAACGCTGTTTTAAACAGCAACGAAATCCTCGGTTTTCTCGGACCTAGCGGCGCCGGAAAGACAACAACGATCAAAATCCTCACCGGACAGCTTAAACCTACATCCGGAAACGCAGAGATCCTCGGCATTGAATGCGATAAAATCAACGAACGGATTTATGAGCAGATTGGTATTGTCACCGATTCCAGCGGCGTTTACGAGCGAATGAACCTTTATGACAATCTAAAATATTTTGCACGAATTTTAAATGTTCCTTCCGAAAATATCGATCTCTTATTAAAACGGATCGGATTGTACGAACACCGAAAAAAAATGGCGGGAAAACTTTCCAAAGGACAAAGACAGCGTCTCATTTTGGCAAGAGCGATCCTTCACCGTCCGAAAGTACTCTTTCTGGATGAACCTACAAACGGACTTGATCCATCTGCCTCTAATGAAATACATAAACTTCTGATGGAATTAAAAAATGAGGGAATGGCTATTTTTCTCACAACCCACAATATGGAAGAAGCGGCGAAACTTTGTGACAATGTTGCTCTTTTAAATGACGGCGTTATTGTCGAATATGGCTCACCGCAGGCAATCTGCTTAAAACATAATCAGATCAAAAAATACCGCGTCCGCCTTACTGACGGCACAACTCACCTTCTCTTACAAAACGAGAAAACAACCGGGCAAATCGCACAATGGATGAACAGCGGACAGCTTGAAACGATCCATTCATGTGAACCTACTCTTGAAACTGTATTTTTGGACACAACAGGAGGAATCTTCAATGAAAATAACAGCAATCCATTTCAGAAAACTATCTGCCGTCACAGAAATGAAAATGAGAACTCTCATGAGCAAAAACTTTATCATCATGCCGATCTTTTCCCTCGGATTTACTTTTCTTATGAAAATACTGTACCGATCCATCGCTGACGGAAAGATCAACATGGACGGCTACGCGCTTTCGCTCGGCGTTCTGATGAATATTTCCATGAGCGTATACTGTACTGCAGCCGCTCTTGCGGAAGAAAAAGAAAAAAATACGCTTCGGACACTGATGACTTCTTCAGTAAACGGACTTGAATTTTTTCTCGGAAGCATTATACCGGTTATAATTTTATCCACAGCCGTAAATGTTTTATGTGTTTTCATCGTACAGCTTACACTTTCCGGATCCCAATGGGGCGCATATCTTATCATTACGACAGTCTGCACTTTCATTGCATCTGTCGTCGGCATGATCTTCGGTATTTATGCCAAAACCCAAGTATCCGCAAGTACGATCACTACGCCTGCGCTCATTATATTTATGATGGTTCCGATGTTGTCCGGATTCAGCAGCATTTTAGAAAAGATCTCAAATCTTCTCTTCACCGGAATTGCCCTTAATGCTATATCTGCAATCAGCGCCGGGAAAGCTCCGATCCATTTGTCCGGCATCATCGTCCTGTCTGTCGAAGCCTTTTTGTCAGCAGCGCTTTTTCTGATCTTATATCGAAAAAAACGGGATTTGAAAAGTAGATGCAAAATACAGAGCATAGAAATTCAAGTGCAAAACCAAAA
>ENA-OQAA01000109-OQAA01000109.1-human-gut-metagenome-genome-assembly--contig:-NODE-109-length-57182-cov-2.033389_pt1 | contig 57182 bp, 58 predicted proteins | sample MGYA00242489_ERZ504515 | MGnify/ENA primary metagenome ERZ504515 (study PRJEB26092, sample SAMD00036237) | human gut metagenome | host: Homo sapiens | study: EMG produced TPA metagenomics assembly of... | reverse complement strand
GAACATAACATCATCGGGGGTATTATCCGCACAAACCGCATTGAAGAACGAACGCCTTCCTCATAATACTCTTTGGGACTTTTTGAGATAAACCTCTCAGAGCCATCTCAGCCAGTATAAAATTTTGTTCTTGATAACTCAAGAAAAATACAGGCTCGCCCTCCGGCAGTTCCTCGTAGCGATCATTTATTTGAGAAACAGTTCCCCCACTCACAAAAGTCAAGATCTCAGACTCCGGTAAGGTCGGGTCAACTCCACCATAAGCATCCCATTCCGAGGGATCCAACTTGGCCTCTTCTGAGCTCGGTGTCGGTTTCGCATAATAAAATAAACGATAATCTTTCAAGGCTTTCAATTTATCAACAAAAAGATTAGTCATCCTGTCATTATTCACAAAACTATTAATTTCCTTAAAATAAGGATATTTCTGTCCAGCCTTATTAGAGTACACAACTTGGAAATTATCCGCACTCGACTCAAAAACAGGTCTGTTATTGATAATCTCATTGATTCTTTCCCGAACCTTTAAATCCGGATCATCGACCTTTTTATACAAATTAAGAAGCAACTTCAATTGCATAACATTCACAGCCTTACGCCATTTCGTCACATCCCCTCCATAAATATAATCACCCTCAAAATTAGTGCCAGCACTAAAGAGACGGTCCGCCTCATCCAATTCATTCAATAACCCGAGAAAAACATCTTTTTGAGAGTCATATTTCGGGAAATACACCTCTTCATCTCAGCTCTTAAAGCTTCAGAATAAGGTATGTCCCCCACTTGCATTGTCAAATTGAAGAAAAAGAAAACCCGTACGAAATGAGACAATGCCGTATAGGAGTTTTTCAACTCATCATTCGTCGCAAAATCAATCATCTTCGAGGCATTCCGCAAATCTCTCAAAGCATCATAATTCGCTCCACCCAACAAATTGAATGCCAGATCTATATCATTAGCCTCTGTCCACGACAAATACTTAGCTAACAATTCATCCCGGATAAAATCCTTTCCATTCCCATTTTTATAAGTGGTAATATCACGTAACAGTTCTGTTGCCAACATCGCAGATGTTACTTTGTTAGTTGAGTCGGGATTTGTATTTACGCTTTCGAAATCATCACATCCAACCATACCCAACAAAACCAGTCCGCATATCAATATATTTTTAATTTTCATACGTTTAGCTTTTAAAATTCAACTTTCAAGTTTACACCTACATACCTTATAGATGGAGAAGATATATCCTCGCCCTCAATATCCTCAAAGCCATCCGGATCCGAGAATCTAAATCTTTGGTCAACACAAATAAGTTCTGTCCGATAAAGCCTACATAACAGCTATTCATACTTAACTTACTAATAAACTTCTTCGGCAAATTATATCCGATTGACATTTCCCTCAATTTCAAGAATGTCTTTTTCTGAACTAATTTATCTGGATTATTATGGCTGCTTCTTACAAAATCCTCATAAGAAGTCTCGATGTCATTCGGAGAGAATACCCGCGTATCTGATGTAATCCTGCCATATTGATCATATTTGACCTCACCTGATACAATCTTGACACCTTCACCACATAGTTTTTCTTGCCATTCACCACCTCATCATATCTCCATTGATTGTCCGTATCCGGATGAGCGCCGGTTTCCAACATGTGGAATTCCGTATTCGACCATGATTTTCCACCAATACGGCCATCAAAATTGAGTGTCAGCGTAAAATTCTTATACTTGAATACATTCGCTAGACCATACTCTAAATCCGGATCCGTATAACCAATCAAAGAGCTATATTGCTCCTAGACATCAAGCCATTCGTATTAATAATATAATTACCATCCGGATCTTTGTCATAGCCTTTATATGAATAAGAATCCGTACGAGCGCCCACGTATGTCCACAAATTATCCGGGCTGAAGTTCTCATCCAATTTAGCGTAATACCTCTTGCTCGTCGAAAGATTCAACGACACATCCCATGAGAAATCACGGACTTGCACCGGAGTAGCGTCAATAGAAATCTCCACCCCCCGACGAACATATTCTTCGTCAATATTCATCAATCTCGATTTATATCCCGTAGCGGAAGATATCCTTTGGCTGATCGTATTATTATAAGTCAACTTATTGAAATAACTCACATCTAATTTCAAGCGATGTCCTTGCAAGAAGTGAATACCCGTACCGATTTCCCATGTACGATTCGTGATAGCTTCACGTCGCCACGCAAATAATCCGGATAACTAGCCGTATTCAAGCCATCCCAAACATTCTGTTTAATCGTATAGGCCCGATCTAAATCATAAATAGCTAAATCGGTTTTAGAGACAGTCCACGATCCTCTCAATTTCCAGAAGGGTATCCAATCCGGCAAGCTTATTATATTAGAAGGAATAATACTCACTCCCACGGAAGGATAAAAATATGATTTATCATTTGAAGGCAAAGTAGAAGACCAGTCATTACGCCCTGTAGCCTCCAGATAGTAAGTATCCTTATACCCAATGTCAACGTGCCGAACAGACTATTTACTTTTTTCGTCTTAGTCTCCGCATCCACGATCGGACTTTCTACGGAAGCTTTTATCGAATAAAAACCGGGAACAGACAAGCCATTCTTCGTGGAAGCTTCCAGATTCTTTGTTTTCGTATAATAAAGAGAACCTCCCAATAAACCGTCAACACTAAAATCACTCAGCTTCTTATTAAACAGCAAGAAGAAATCATAATTCATGGTAAAACCAGTCTTCTTGCCCTCTTTATAATAACCCAGCGCTCCGTCTTCCCAGCCACCACGGCCTTTAGAGATCGTTCCCACCGAAGAACGAGTCACATTATTATTCGCATAAGCGACTCCTCCGCACGCAATTGCAATTTCAGCCAAGGGAGTATCTCGTACTTAAAAGACAATGAACCATTCGTCGTAAAATTATTTATCGACTTAATCTTCTCATAAGCCTCAAAATAAGGATTATCATACCAATCCGTATAATGCCAATTTTGCTTTTCATTTGGGACAAGCCAATAATCCTTGTAATCCCGCAGATCATACTCCGGACCAGTCCATAATAAAATATTGTACATATATCCGGTACCATATCCATACCCAGCCGTATTCGGCGCAGATTCCTGCGTAAAGTTCATACTACCTTCACGCTCGCCTTATTGCCTAGTTTCAGCTCTCCACCAATATTATACCAGAATTTATTCTTACGTGAATTCGGATATTGATTCTTATCATACAAATAAGACAAAGAAGTGCGGATGCTTCCATTCTTACCAGAAGATGATACACTGACCGTAGTATTACTGATCATACTAAACTCCAAGAAATTCTTAAAATTATTCTTACCCCTCGAAGTCAACTCCATTTCCCGATACTCTTTCTTAATAGGATCCCATTGCGTATAAACACGACCAATATCCAACTTATCGCCCCAGACATAATCTATATTATCAAATTTACCTCCAGACCCGGCGCTATAAGCGTCTGCACCTCCGGTATTTTTAACTGTCCGGCATTAAACATATTACTGGTATTTACCTCTATAGAAAAGCCTTATCACCCCCCTTTCTTGGTGGTAATCATGATCGCTCCATTACCACCTCGGGAACCATACAACGCAGAGGCCGTAGCCCCTTTCAACACAGTGATATTCTCAATCACATCCTGGTTGAAATCACTAAACGCTTGATTTGTAGGAACGCCATCCACGACGACCAAAGGCTCCTCTCCACGTAATTTTATCTTAGGAGCGACCCCAAATTCCGTAGAATTATACACTCGCATGCCCGAGATCCTACCACTTAAACTCGTCGCGATATTCACGCCCTTAACTTTCTCCAATTCATCCCCCTTGAACTTTTGTGTAGCATAACCTAACGCTTTCTCTGAACGAGTAATACCCAAAGCGGTAACGACAACTTCCTCCAAGGCTTTTGAATCTTCATCAAGCACTATCTGGAGAACTTTTTTATCCCCAACAGGAACCTCTTTTTCTTGAAAACCGACATAAGATACCATTAGCACATTCCCAGCGGAAACATCCAAGGAAAAGTTTCCATCCAGATCACTAATAGTGCCGTTAGTCGTTCCTTTTTCTACTACATTCGCACCAATCACTGGATCCCCGTGAGCATCTTTCACGACACCTGTTATTTTTACCTTTTTCGTCTGTTGATTAGCAATCGGTAAATCCTCTTTTTTCGTGTCTCGACGTACGATTATTTGACGATTATTAATAATATACTCAATATCCGTTCCGCTGAATAATTTATCTAATATTATCTCTACAGACTGATCCCGAACATCCAGATTAACTTTCCTATGCAAATCAATGTTAGAAACCATGATACACAAAAATAAACTCACTGTTTTTCTCAATGTATTCAAATACATCTTCTACCGTACGATCATTCATTTGAATGCTTAGCATAGTCCGCTGCGCATATAGGGAAGACGCATATATCGCAGATCCTCCAAAACTTACCAGACATAAGGCTAAACCAAGACTTTTGAGAAAATGATTTGATTCTCGGCAGAAATCTTCTTTTTTCTTCATACCTTTGTAATGTTTTTTCTTTAGTACGTAATTATTGATTAAACAAAGCTCTTGAGCCGGAAGATATGGCAGTATCTTCTGGCTCTCTTGTAAATGCAAACACGCTTACAGATCATTCCTTTCCCATAGGCAAATTATTTTAATAAAATTATATTATTCTCCCCGTCTCTCTCTTGGCGTAGAAAAAGAGATTGACAAATAATCTCAACAACTTCCTCCAAGCTCTCTCTCAGGTCCAATTTTCCTGAAATAGGTATTTCACCTATCTCTTTGCCAAATAAAATAGTCCGGCCATAATAACGAGACAACCGATTTAAGACCTCTCCAACCTTACGATCATTTAACAGCATCAAGTTATCTTTCCAACAAATATGTTCAAAGACATCTACCTTTTTGATCGATATTTCTTTACCCTTTAACTCAAGCATATCATCAGGGCTCAGCACATTCTTACCATTATCGCCATTTTTCACCTCGACCTGTCCTTCCACTAATACAACGGAAGCCGCAGGTTCATCCCGATAAGCACACACATTGAATCGAGTGCCAAGCACTTTTACCTCGATCGTACTCGTTTTAACAATAAAAGGGCGAGAAGGGTCCGCAGCAACTTCCAAATAGACCTCTCCATCCACTAATATCTCCCGCTTATCTTTAGCAAAAACCGTAGGAAAAATCACCCGAGTCTCTGCATTAATATACATTTTAGTACCATCTGAAAATACGATATTCGCACGCCGTCCTTTCGGTACTATTATTTGATCCGGCTCATCAATTTTAGTTTCTTGCTCATTCTTTTCTATTTGGTGTTCCTCTACATTTGATTTGCCTACCGTATCATAAATTACCGTAGCTTCATCTTTCAGTTGAACCCAACCTTGATCCTTCACCAAGAGAATCTCATCCCCCGGCAAGGCGCCAACATTCTTTTCCTCCAACAAGGCAAAAGGCAATGAAGATTTATCATGCCCCATTATCCAAAAATAACATCCCACGGCAAGAAGCAACATGACGGCGGCCGCTACGGAAGAAACAAGATAGCGTATACGTAAAACAGAGGTCTTACGGGGAGCATTCAAACGTTCCTCCAACTTCTGCCAAGAAGAAAGTGCCAGTCGCGAATCCACTCGCTCCTCTTCACGAACTTTACGCAACAAATCTTCTCCGGCTTGCCGAAATGAATCCTTCTCAACCATGTCCTGTTTCTTATTCACGAGATACCTGTTTACTCTTATTACGGATGGAATTCGTTTTGGTACTCACTTTTTACCGGGAAAATAGCGAATCCGCCATTTTTTTCATTCTTACAACCTCTTTTGCCATCCCTAGGGCACGGCTGTGCCATCAAGGTGAAAATTATTGGCACAATATATCTTTGATATACTGCGACATAAAGAGAGTCCAAGAATACATTAAAGCTCCAACGAGAACCACCGCCTTAACTTACGGAGTGTTCTAGACAATAAATTTTTACTGGATTGGTAATTTATGCCTAAAATACCAGCTATCTCATTATGCCCCAATTCATTTACATAATAAAGATAAATGATCTCTCGCTGATGGGGAGAAAGTTTTGTCAAGGCTTTCATCAAAAGTTTAACCCGGTCGTCCATATCTGTCGTATCCAATGCGATACGGGAGAATAACTCATCCACTTGAAACACGTCCTCATATAAGGAGACATCCTCCATTTTCCTGTTTTTCTCGATCGTATCATACAGCTTATGTCTTAAAGCCTTAAGCAGATATCCTCTGACATTCGCCGTCGGAGAGAGGGAGGTATGGTTTTGAATCAAATTGATAAAAATATCCTGTACGCAATCTTCCACCAAGTTCTTGTCGGGAAGTAACTTGATTCCATAATTGCGCAGCAATGCGTAAAATCGGCAATAAAGCTCACGGAAGGCTTCCTTATCTCCCTTCAGACACGATTCCCATAGCTTCTCATCGGATATTCCCATATAAATAAACTCCCGAAGATTTCCCGCAAACATACACAAAAAACATTCAATTTCAGTTAAGAGCAATAAAAAAATACAAAAAAGCACGTACACCACCATGAATAACGATGTACGTGCTTCTAAAAAATCACATGGGAAAATCACTTATACCGTTTGCCTTGCCACGGTATCATACCCGTCTGACGGATATGCTCCATCAAGCCATTGAACAAGTTTTTATACGTATCCGAAGATCGTTCCCCTATCGGACTTTGTTCCTTCGGATCTTCCTTTATATTAAAGAATTGGATAGGCTCCCAAGGAGTATTTTGTAAAATCTTGAAATCCCGGTATTGAGATGCGTAATATGCCTGACCTCCATATCGGGAATTACCTTCTTCGTACCATGCACCATTCGATCTCCGGTATCTTGTTCCTCACCCCGTAAAAGAGGCAAGATACTGATACCGTCGATCTCATGCGATACAGGCACGGCTGTCAGATCGCATAAGGTCGGGAACATATCCGAAAGCATGACGAAATTATCACGTACCGCCGGACGGATCTGGTTCTTCCAATAAATACCTCCGGCTACCCGGATCCCTCCCTCATACATATCCTGCTTCGCGCCTCTGAACGGGCCGTTATTCGCACCCGCATCGTCCTGCCCTCCATTATCAGAGGTAAATATAATGATCGTATTCTCCAACTGGCCATTCTGTTCCAAGGCCTCATACACACGTCCGACGTTATAATCCAAATGCTCAATCAAGGCGACAATCTTAGCACGCTTCTCAGGAAGTGACGGTTCACGCTTTTTCACCTTTTCCAGCCATTCCTGAGGAGGTTGTATCGGGGTATGTGGGGCATTATAAGCTAGATACAAGAAGAAAGGCTCTTGCTTTTGCTTCATATCCGACAGGTAACGGATCGCCCAATCAGAGAAAATCTCTGTAGCATGTCCTTGTGGATCGATCTCTTTCAAGTTCTCACGCATATAATTATTTCCGAAACGACGATGGGTATAATAATCATCCATCATATCCCCTAAAAATCCCCGGTAGAAATCGAAACCCCTTTCCGTAGGGGTATTCGGAGACTCCAATCCTAGATTCCATTTTCCAACCATCGCATTATGATAGCCTCTTTTCTTCAACATCTGGGGTAATAATACGGCATCCTCCGACAGATACCCCCAACTATCCTCTTTATGCGTACGAATGACTCCCGGCACGCCTACCATATCCGGATAACGCCCGGTTAATAACGAGGCTCTACTAGGAGAGGAGACCGGACAGTTCGCATGGAAATTCGTGAAACGAACTCCTTCATTTAATAATTTATCGATATGTGGAGTTTGAATGTCCTTGGCGGCTCCTTGACAGGACAAATCGCCATATCCCAAATCATCCACCAAAATCAGCAGGATATTCGGGCTATCCGGCAAAGCCTTTGTTTGTGCGGAAGCTGCGGAAAAAGCCAATCCGCAAGCCGCTGTTAGTATATATTTATTCATCTAATCTAGTGTTTTTAAATGTCCCATTACATCATATCACATACGGAAGGCTTGATCTTCATTCCTTTCTTATGTTTCTCACCGGCCTCGATCAGTAATTTCACGATCTCCGGATGCTTATCCGCCTGATTGAATCGCTCTGAGATATCTGTCTCCACGTTATACAACAAGGGTTCTGCCGGAGTCTCGATCTTACAGGTACGCAGATATTGGTCCTTGATCGTCTTAAAATAATACTTCCACTCCCCTTTACGGATCGCCATCAACTCACTGCCCCACCAATAATAAACCTCATCACGGGCGGAATGCTTTTCCTCAAACAATAATCCGGTTTGATTCACGCCATCCAATACAAGATCTTTCGGTTGCTCGATACCCGCCATCGAGAGGAAAGTCGGATATAAATCCATCGAGGTCATAATCTCATCGTTGATCGCCGGATTGATTTTTCCCAGCATCCAGCAAATGGCCGGAACCCGGAAGCCACCTTCCCACCAAGTACCCTTGCCATCCTTCAACGGACCTGCGGAACCACCATTCTCATGCTCCGTCAGCCAAGGGCCGTTATCGCTGGTAAAAATAACAAACGTATTCTCGTCCAAGCCATTTTCACGCAGAGCCTTCAACACTTCACCAACGCTCCAGTCTATTTCCTCAACCACATCTCCGTACAGGCCTCGTTTGCTCGTTCCCTCGAAACGGGCATTCGTGTACAATGGGATATGCGGGAAGGTATGAGCGAAATAAAGGAAGAAAGGCTCCTTTGAATGATCCTTGATGAACGATACCGCTTTCTCCGTATAGCGACGGGTTAATTCTCCCTGATCCGGTTCCGATTCGATTTGCTTACCATCCAATATCAATGGAGTCGGAGGAAAATTCCGGGCATGCGCGCCTTTATTCCGAACAGGCTCATATCATTGGAATAAGGTATGCCGAAATAGGTATCAAAACCATGATCCGTCGGTAAATAGGGAGAAAACGCACCTAAATGCCATTTGCCTACACAGCCGGTCGCATACCCGTTTTGTTGTAAAACTTTGGCGATCGTGACCTCATCTTGTCCTAACCCAGCCTTTGAGTTAGGGAAAAGTACGGCTACCCGATCTCCATATAATCCATTTCGAACCGGCAAACGTCCGGTCATTAACGCGGCCCGACTTGGCGTAGAAACTCCGGCCCCCACATAAAACTGGGTCAGCTTCATTCCTTCACAAGCCATACGGTCTATATTCGGTGTGCGGATCGTGGGATTCCCATAGCAACTCAAATCCCCATATCCCATATCGTCACAGAATATGATTACAAAATTAGGCTTATTGGCCGCATCCGAGGCAGCGTTCAAGCTCAAGCTGTTCGATAATACCGCCGCTGTTAAAACAGACAATGATTTCAGTGTTTTCATATATGTATCTTTTTATTTAAGTAAACGGGGAAAAGGTTCATCTATGATACCGGCAGGACGCTGGTTCCGGCTTCATATCCCCAATCTCCCATATCACTACGAACCTGTTCGATCCATTGATTCATCTTCGTTACTACTTCGGGATGTTTATCGATGACATTGGTTGTTTCCGACAAATCATTCGCCAAATTATATAAACGAGCTTCACCGACTTCCGTATCCGGGAAGTGAGGGCCTTTGATACGTTCCTTCAAAGGTAAATGATACTTCCAGTTTCCCCAACGTACCGCCTGTAATTGTTGTTTCTGGTAATAATAGAAAGTCTCCGTGGGCGATGCCATCGATTCTCCCTCCAAGATTCCAGACACATTATGTCCATCTATCACCCGGTCGGAAGGAACCGCATAACCGCAATAATGCGCCAATGTCGGTAAGAAATCCATCGAAGTCACCAGATTATCAGTCTCCTGTCCCGCCGGTATTTTAGCGGGCCATCTCATTATACAAGGCACCCTGAATCCACCTTCATACGTCGTACCCTTTTGGCCTCTCAACGGACGGTTCGTACCGCCGAAGTGTTCATCCGCACCATTATCGGAAGTAAAGATAACCAAGGTATTTTGATCCAATCCTTCCTCCTTTAAAGTCTCAAGCAAGACTCCCATCGACCAATCCAATTCCTCGGTCGCATCTCCATAGAGTCCGTTCTGAGACTTTCCCTTGAAAGCGGGAGAAGCCGCTAACGGATTATGAGTCATATTATGGCACAAATAAATAAAGAACGGTGATTCCTTATGAGACTTTATAAACTCCACAGTCTTATTGGTATAACGAATCGTCAAGGAATCATGACCGACAGGAGCCACTATTACCTCCTCCTGTTCCATCAAGGGTAACGGACAATACGTACGATCCATATCGTTACTATAAGGAATACCATAATAATAGTCGAAACCTGCCGGGTAGGAAGAAATGGCAATTGATCCCCTAGATGCCATTTCCCGATACAAGCCGTCGCATACCCCTGCTCCTTCATCAACTCGGCGATCGTTATCTCACCGGGATTCAAGCTTTATGCGAAGCTGGAAATAGCACTTGCCTCCCTTTGGACATCAAAGGTGTAGGGTCCGCATTTACATGCATGGAGACTCGCCTTGGATAACACCCTGTCAATAAAGCCGATCTGGAAGGTGTACTCACGCTCGAACCCACATAGAAATCGGTCAGTCGTATTCCCTCTTTAGCCATCTGGTCGATATGGGGAGTACGATGCTTCGTACTCCCGTAACAACCTAAATCCCCATATCCGAAATCATCGATAAATACGATGATCACATTTGGCCCTTCCGCCGCTTGAGTAGCCACGGCCACTCCGGAAAGGGCTAATACCGGTATCAATTTAGATATAAATTTCATTTCATCCTTCTTTTAGTTGAACATTACCAACCGGGTTCTGATCCAAATTCGGATTCAAAGAGCGCTCGCTATCAGGAATAGGCAGTAAATCGTAATATTCCAGATATCCATTCGGGAACTTCGTCTCGATCACGCTTCCTTCATGATCTTTTATAATCATAGGATAAAGCGTCTTCCCGATTTTCCAACGTTTCACGTCTGACCAATAACGACCTTCCAACGCCAACTCAATTCGTCTCTCATGCCTTACTTTCTCACGAGCCTCTTCACGGCTCATAGATGTCGGCAGCAAAGAGATCTTAACGTCATCCCTTTCCGTACGGATCCGGTTGAGGATAGCGATCGCATCCGCTACACTTCCATTCGTCTCTATAATCGCCTCCGCTTTTGACAATAAGACATCCGCATATCTCAGTATGATATCATTGATATAAGACTGCCCGGAAGGAGGAAGCTTTGACTCATCCTGAATCCGATATTTACGGGTACTTAAATGTTTCAACCGATTACCGGCATGATTAAACGCACCTCCCGGATACAGGTAATTAGGGAAACGATAGCCCAAGAAATAAGAACCCGGAAGTACAGCCGTGAAACCTAAACGAGGATCCCGGTTCTCATAAGGATTATCGGGATCTACAGGAGAGCCGTCGATCGTCTCATAAGCCGCTACCAAATCATCCGTAGGGACATAACGGCTTCCACGGTCCAACTTCCGGTACCCGTTCCGCAATACTGGTCAATATAGGAACCTTGCGAATTCTCGCCTTCAATATATTGGATATCAAACAATACTTCCTTATTGTTCTCATTAGCCGGATCAAACAAACCCTCATAACTATGGAATAGACCATATTTCTTCAACGCATCAATTTGCTCGACACAAGACAGAACCTCCTTGTATTTACCTTGGTATAAGTAGCTCGCATTTTCATACCTAAAGCCGCCCCCTTAGTAGCACGCCCCGGCTCAGGAGCATCCACTCCCAGATTGGTGATCGCAACCTCATAATCATCCAGCGCTTGTTGCCAAGTCTCCTCCAAACTCGCCCGCTTCAAGCTACGAGCTTCTTCCGTGGAAATGTCCGTCAATATAATAGGTACCCCACCATAGGTTTCCGCTAGCACGGAATAAGCCAGTCCCCGTAGAAAATGAGTCTCACCTGAATATTTGGCTTTCGCTTCTTCCGATAAATCCACTAAATCCATACAGGCCAACAAATAGTTTGCCCGGGAGATTATCTCGTAACATCTTTTCCAACGATACGTTACGACTCCTCCGTCACTAGAGCTCAATCGCCCGGCACCCAGCTTATTAAAAACCTCATCCGTTCCCCAGTTAAATGCGTTAGGGGTAGCTCCATCCGTTATGCCAAAGCCAAACAAGCCTTGATTATAAACCTCTTTTTCCCTCAATTGAGCATAGACACCATTTAAAAGGAGTTTGATATCCGATTCATTTTCCGGGAAACTCGCCGAAGTAATCTTATCCTCAGGATACAAATCCAAATAATTCTCCATACATCCCGTGAAAGAGACACATAGTATAATTGATAAGCAATATGCTAATAACTGTTTCATACTTTTAGAAATTAAGATTTATACCAAATGTAAATATTCTCGGAGTCGGGTAATAATTGGTACCCGAATCAAACGTATTTCTTTCCGGATCATATCCTTCATACCCTTTTTTCCACATAATCGTAAACAGGTTCTGGGCATTCGCATATACGTACAACCGTTGCATTTTTAGCTTTGAGGTAATCCATTCAGGGAACGCATAACCTAATTGTAAGTTCTTCAATTTCAAGAAATCGATACGATGCACCCAAAATGAGGAGTCATACGTGTCCCATGAAGAGTCAAACCGAAGCATCGGTATATTTGAGTCCGGATTCTCTGGCTCCACGCATCCCGCCATTTATCAGAAATAGTCAGCCATTCGTATTGCATACGGGTCATGCCGCTCTTCGTAAACGCATTCGCCTGTCCCAAACCTTGGAATAAGATATTTAAGTCAAACCCTTTATAGCGTAAGCCGGCAGTAAGTCCATACGTAATTTTAGGAATCGTATTACCAAGTACTTGTTTATCTTGATAGTCTAATTTTCCATCGTTATTAACATCCTCGTATTTCAGATTTCCCATTTCCGGCTTAAGCCATTGCTATGCATATGTTGAGCGGCTTCTTCGTCCGATTGATAGATGCCAACCGCTTTATAGCCATACAAAGCCTTATACGGATATCCCTCACGAATCAAATAAAGCTGGTCCGGAGAGTTTCCTCCTTGAAATTTCGTTACTTTATTATCGATATACGTAAAGTTTAGTCCTACGTTAAATCCAAGGCGATCTCTGCTCGTCTCAAGATTATCATAATTCACGACTAACTCAAAACCATTATTTTTCATTTCGCCCACATTCTCAAACGGTGCGGTCTTATCCCCTAATACATTTGGTATTGGCAATTGAACGATAATATCGGTTGTCTTTTTATTGAAGTAATCAGCTTCAATATTCAACTTATTACCTAAGAAGCCCAAATCCACGCCAATATCCAAGGAAGAAGTAGTTTCCCAAGTAATATCCTCATCCACCAAAGCGGTTACGGCAGCACCCGGAGCCAATGAACCTCCATAATTATAACTCAAGTCATAATTTTGGGAGATCACTGTTAAATAAGGCCAATATCCTTCAATGGTTTGATTACCTAATTGTCCCCATGACGCACGTAGTTTCAAATTAGAAAACAGATTCAGGTTCTTAATAAACGCCTCTTCACTCAAACGCCATCCTGCAGAGAAACCCGGAAAAACACCCCAGCGATTTCCCCGTTTAAAAACGAGAGGAGGCATCGGCACGGAGATTCATCTCAAATAAATATTTATCCGCAAAGGCATAATTCAATCGACCAAAATAAGATGCCATGCGTAGACCTTCAAAATTTCCCTCTCCCTTGATACCTTCCGTTCCCGCGTCCACTTGGGTTAATCCTTCTTTGGGTGGGTTGGTTCTTCGGGCAAATACGTTCTTTATACTGTAATTCTCCAATTGGGTACCAAGGATAGCGGCAACATAATGCTTATCCGCAAATCGCTTGCTATAGTTTAATGTCGCTTGGAAATTATTACGCATGGTCGATACTTGCTCTCTACTCAACACAATACCATCACGATTGTAATTTTTTCGGTATCGTCTCTATGCCAGAATCCGTATATCCATAAAGGGTCTCATTATATTTATCAACCATTTTCCAATTGCCATTAGAGGCCCATGTTACTTGTAAGTTCAAGTCTTTCGTAAAATCCACGGTAGCGAAAGCATTTACAGCCATATAATCCTTGGATGTTTTAGTCGCCCCGTTCGAAGCGTCTATAACCGGCTGATAAGTCGTATACAATAAAGTGCCATCATCCTTAATCGCCTCTACTGAACCGAAACGGCCATCCCGGGTATATGGAGCGATGAAAGGAGCCGCGCCTTGTTGCTGTTCGAATACACGGAACAAATCAAAAGGCTCTTGGGAATTCCTACGAGTATAATTCAAACGAGCGCCAACTCTCAACCATGAATTCACTTTATACTCCACATTTGCCCGGATACCGAACCGCTCCGCCTTAGAGTTCATCAAAATACCTTCCTGACTCAAATAGTTCAAAGACAAGAAGGAAGATAGTTTCTCCGATCCACCGCGAATGGATAAATTATGCCCTGTTATTAAAGCATTCCGATAAAGAGAGTCATACCAATCCGTATTCGGGTATTTATAAGGATCTGTTCCATTAGCGAAATTAGAGATCAATGTTTCCGAGAAAAGAGGGTTCTCTCCCCCATTCACCAAAGCTTGATTCGCCATAGTCATATGCTCGGCGCTATTCGTCACTAAATCAAAATGACGTCCGATCTGCTGCATTCCGACGTAAGAGTTCAACTCTACTTGGGTTTTCTCATTGTTCTTTCCCATCTTCGTCGTAACCAAAACGACACCGTTAGCGGCCTTTGATCCGTAAATAGCCGCACTAGCCGCATCCTTCAAGACTGTGATACTTTCGATGTCACTCGGGTTTACTTGGCTGAATACCCCTTCTACTCCGTCAATAATCACCAACGGGTCCGAATTATTCAATGTACCCCACCACGAATTCTCAATTGCGCTCCATCATCTCCCGCTTACCCGAATTCTGGCTGATCCACACGCCGGAAACCTTTCCGGAAAGTGCTTGAGAAGCATCAGTGATCGGACGATTCGCCAATTCCTCATCAAATTTGACTGAAGAAACAGAACCTGTCAAAATTTACTTTCTTCTGAGTTCCATAATCAACAACTACGACCTCATCCAAAGCCTGTGTATCCTCACGAACAGTGATTATTATTTCCTTATTTCCTTGAACCGGGATATCCTGCGGCATATAACCGATATAAGATACCTGCAAGACATCATTTTCCGAGGCCTCAATCAAGAAGTTTCCACCCAAATCGGTAATTGTACCATTATTCGTACCCTTCACCATCACATTTGCCCCGATTATCGGACTACCTAAGGCATCCACCACCGTACCTGTAATTTTATGAGGCGCTTTCCCTATCGGGGAACCAGCATTCTGCTTACTGAATAAGGCGATCTGCTTATTGGTGATCTCAAACGTAAGTTTCGTGGTCTTCAGCATAGAATGCAAGGCTGACTCAATCGGTTGGTCGGATACGCTCAAACTTACTTTCTGACCCAAGTCGATTTTATTACCGTCATAGAAGAACGTGTAACCACTGGCAACCTCTATTTTTAAGATCGCCTCCTTCAACGGTATATTCGAGAATGAAACGGATATTTTCTTGCCTGCAACCTCACCGGCTAACAAACGTAAAGAAAAGAATAGAAGAAAGAATATCGCACATAAACTGTTTCTTCCTTTCATAAATTGTCTTTTATTCTTCATATATTTGCATGATATTTAAAGTTAACATCTTTACGGCTTTACACAAACGGCCAAATTTGAGATAAGCTGTAAATAGATTTTAATTTGAATCAGGGATTTCTCCCGGAAGCTTAAGTTTCTGCTTAAGCCTTTTTCTTGCATATTATCCGGTTTATCTCATAGGCATTATTTTTTAGAAGGTTCGACATGTGTTATTTTTACGTGATCATTCCCATCGAACATATAGGAAATCGGATTGATACGGGACATGATCCGCAAGATCACTTCCAGCGATTCATCCTTGATTGTAAAGGTATAGGCTTGCGAATCCGGAATGGAAGGATCTACCTCAATCTTCACGTTATACCATTTCTCCAGATAGCGGGTGATGTATCGTAATGATTTCGCCTCAAACCTCACACTCTCGCTTGCCCAGAATGAGTCATAGAACATATCGGCTGAGGTTATATCCAAAGTTCTGTATTTCTTGCTCACGGAGGCTCGCTCGCCCGGATGCAGATAAGCCTCTTGCCCTCCGGCCTCTAAGGATACAGAACCTTGGAAAAGTGTAACCAAGATATTTTCCTCCTTTGAGTAAGAGTTTACGTTAAAGCGGGTTCCATGTACCCTCACTTTCACCCCGGAAGTTGATACGACAAAAGGATGTCGACTATCTTTTGTCACATCAAATAAGGCTTCCCCGCTTAAATCCACCTCACGATTCTCAAAGAAGTTCACCGCATATCGCAAAGAGGAACCCGAGTTTAGCCAAACCACGCTACTATCCGGCAATATAATCTTGGATTTACCACTTAAAGAGGAATAAGACAATTTGCAGGAAGAGTCCGTCCAATATTCCGTCTTGTTATATAAAAAAGAAAAAGTGAGCGAAAGCACCAATAACACTGTAGCTACAGATACCGCCATCCAAAACTTCCACAATGGCACAGATTTCGGCTTTTCATCCTTCCGCAACATCCGGCTTTCCATTTGCCTCCAATAATAATCAGTATCTGGCGTATAGGTCGAAGTCTCCTCCCTAATCTCTCGCCACAATGATTCAAGTTCCCGGAACAGGAGCGTATTCCTTTCCTCTTGAAGCCATTCGCAGAACAGCTTCTCCTCCTTTTCATCCACATCGCCTTTCAAATGAGAGATAATGAATCGCCATGGTATATCTTTATTCATAAAGCATCATTTTATAGTATGACACTTCAAAAGAGGATACCCTACATGCTTTTTAGTATTTTTGTTGAAAAGAGAATATCACCACAAATAATGATAGGCATCTCCCAAGTAAGCCCGGATATGTTTCAAGGCTCGCGAGATATGTCCCTCAACAGCTTTTACGCCGATATTCATTTGATCGGCTATATCCTTATTGGATAAGTTCTCCATGCGGCTCTTGTTGAAAATGTCTTGGCACTTTGGGGGAAGAGATAAAATAGCCTCTTGAATCAAACGTTGTAATTCTCGTGTTTCTAAGGTATCATCGTTCTCAAAGCGTTCTAGGGATGAGAAATCATTTGTCGGGACAAAATGCTCGTTGTCTCTCAGATAGTTTAAGGCCCTATTTCGTGCGGACTGAAAAAGATAGGCTTTTATGGTTACTTGAATTTGCAATGTCTCCCGTTTTCCCAGAAACCAGTGAATATATCCAATACGATATCTTCCGCCGCTTCCGGCTTCTTTATATATAAATGAACGAAACGGCATAAGGGAGCGAAATATAACTCAAACAAATGCTTAAAGGCCAGCCGGTCACCTGCCCTTATCAATCTCAAAATAAACAAATCGTCTATCAAGTCATCCATTACTCCATCCACCTTGTTTATCAACCTAAATGTTCGCTACAAAAGTAATGATTTGTTTGAGATTGAGAAGAAAAAACACGTACATAATACCCTATGAGTAACGTACGTGTTTCTACCAATCTTGTACAAGACAATTACAGATTAATTATCTGCAAAGTCTCCCCTTTTGTATTCAAGCTTTCAGTGTCATAACTTTCCCTTTTTTCGACAAGATCATGACGGTCGCATTCTCCGGTCGATTCCCCCTCCTATCACAACTGGGAATTATTCCTACGGAACCTTTGGCCAATAAGCGAAACGATGTGTATGCGCATTTATACTTACATCGAACGGAGCTTTAGCCAGCAAGCCCCCCCACAAGTCCAAACAAGGAAGATAGCTTTTCTCAGACATACCATAAAGAGGGATATGATGTATCAAGACCTTCTTCGCCGCTTTTTATAGGCTTTTCCTGATAGCTCAGCCTTTAAAAAACCAACTTGCTCCATACGTAAACCCGCAAAATCATTCAAGTCATAATATACCCAAGTTGAATCGGGTTTATCCTCACCACAGTCCAAGATAACGAAAACGAGTATCCCCCAGTTGAAAGCTCCATATGTTTTATCACCAACGTAATCAAAAAGCTCTCTTAACTGAATCGAGTAAGCATTTCGTATTTCATGATTTCCCCGCAAATAAAAAACAGGAACATTTTCCGCCTTGACCTTCTTATTCAAATAAGAAAGAAAATGAACTACTTCCGATTCGTTTCTAGGATCATCTATACAATCCCCATTAAACATTACAAAATCGTAATCAATCCCTTCTATTTGATCTGCCAACAGGTCTAACACTTCGTTTTTCTTATGCAAGTCATTAAATATCAAAGCCGTAAAATCCGTCTCCACCGAAGTAGGTATCGTAAATGAATAAATATCCGAATAAGCGGTTTCGCCAAATTCTTTCTTATAAGCCTCATATAGTGTTATTTCACGGGAACATACCCGATAATAATAAGTTTCTCCCGGTTTAAGACCTGTCAAGCGAACCTTATGATGCTTGTTGTTGCAAATAACCTGTCCGTCAACGATCGTCTCCGCACGTTCTCCCAAATTACGATCCGTACCATACTCCACCCAGCTATGTACAGGCACATTCGTAAACCAAGAGACCGTAATCCCATTCGACAGCGGATTCTGCAAATAAGGTTTTGTCCGGAAAATATCAGCCACACCCGCTTTCAATCGCACATCTACGAAAAGAGGCAAATGATCCGAGGCGATCGGTTCGTCATAAAGCACCTGACGACGTAAGACAGAATATTGATTTCCATTATCAAATCCATAAATAAAATCGATACACCGGTTCGGACTCTGGCCCGGAATCGTGTTATCCTTGTAATTGTTCAATGGCATAAACTTCTCTTGCAAGGCATTTTGAGTAGGAGAACCTTGGATAGAGTTCATATCTCCCGCCAAGAACAAAGGTTTACGTATATCTTTCAACGCATCAAGAATAATCGGAACCGATAGCACCTGATCCTCCTTCGTCAATGAAAAATGCGAACAACACATCACATACTCCTTAAACTCTGCCACCAACAACAAACGCCGCTCTTCCCTGCCGGGAAGGGGCAACATCCAATAGCTCAAAGGTTTCTCCTTCGACAAGATGCCAATACCATACTTTCCTCCTTGGTAATCGATCGAAGGCCCATAAGTATAATACATACGAGTACGATCCGCCAACTCTTTCAGTGCGAAAACACCATTACTCCGAACCGACGCACTATCCAACTCCTGCACAGCTATCACATCCGGATCTACCCGGTTCATGATATCCGCCACACGCTGATAATCCACCACTTCATCCATACCCCGGCAATTCCGCACATTATAAGACATCACACGAAGAGAATTCTCCTCCTTTGACTCAATGGTCGTTTTCTGCGCGCTTAACGTAAACAAACAACTCACCCATAAACAGGCTGCAAACACTACTGACCTTTTCATATTATATCCTTTTTTAACGGGTTGTAAAAATACAACCCTGCTTTCCATTCCTCCAATCATATACCATCATTCCAACCCGGATTCTGTGTCAAATTCGTATTCAGCAAACGTTCCTGGATAGGTATCGGATATAGATAATCCTTTTTCTCATCCCAAGTCTTCTTGATATGAGGATTCACCACAATACATCCATGATTTCCATGTTCCAACGTAACATCACTATTCAGTTTCAGATACTGGATTCCTTTTCCTCCTAAATCAGGTTTCTCATTTTCATAGATACAGACATCAATATTGCCATCTCCATCCAAATCAAAAGGACCGATATTCGGGAAATACATACCCTTAAACTGCTCCGTAAAAGTAGCACCCTCTTTCCAGCGCATCATATCATCCCAACGGAAGCTCTCCATCACCAGCTCAATCCTACGCTCCCGACGGATCTCCAAGATCACCCCCTTGTTGCCACCGTTTACATGCGGATATTGTTTTTCCAAATAAGGATCCGGGTTTGCGTTAGCCTCCGCCATATTGATAGAAGGCATATCTACCCGATCTCTAAGCAGCTTAACCGACTTATCCAAATCGGCTTGTGTCAATGTACCTAGCTCAGCCTTTGCTTCCGCATAAATCAATAAAGCTTCCGCAAAACGAAACAAAGGCATATCATTTATATCCTTATTATTCGTATCCCACTTACGTTCCGTCACGAATTTAATCATCTGATATCCAGTCACGGTTGATCCAAACTCCTGCACCAAAGTTTCGTTCTCCCCAATTCGTATATCCCGGCGTACGTACCGTCTGGCTTAAACGAGGATCTCTACCTTTCATCTCTTCCGTAAAAAACATCGTATCATAGCCCGGTTGATCCGTAAAACGTTTTCCGTCACGCATCAAATAACTGTTTACGAGTCGTTTCTCCAAACCCGGACGACCGAAAGAGGCAGTCATTGTATAATAATTGAGATTATGATACACTTGGAACTCATCGCTATATCCACGAGCAAGGATCACCTCATCCTTAATAGCCTCGTGCGAAGCAAAAAAGTTCAGATAATCGCTTTCCGGTTTTCCCATACTATAAATCTTATACCGCTCTTTGTCATCAACTCGTCCGCAGCACTCCACCGCCTCATTCAGAAAACGCTCGTAATCTGGCAAATTAAACTCATCGTGATATTCCGGAAAGTACCCTCATACAAACAGATACGTGCCTTCAACGCCAAAGCCGTCCAATGCGTAACCTCATTAACCTTTTTCTCCTCAGGCAAAAAGGCAATCGCATTATCAATATCGGCCAAAATATGATCCAGTACCTCCGTACGAGATGTACGCGACATCATCAAGCTCTCCTCATCTTTATCATTTAGGGCATGTTCATATCAAGGTACATCGCCAAAACGTTTCACCTTGTCAAAATAGAAGTAGGCTCTGAAAAAACGGGCCAAAGCATCATAACGAAGTCTAGCGGCCTCATCTACACATTTGGAGGAGTTATCCAAATAGAAATTTATATTCCTTAATTCCTCCATGTCCACCCTCCATCATTAGTCGGTACGATCCGAGTCCCGCGGATTTCATCTGCCAAATCCATCTTGATAATATTATCTACTGCCTCACCATAAATATCACTAGCACTGGGCAATGCGTCATAAAAAGAATTAGAATAAAGCCGCAAATCGTTTTCCGTATCAAAAAAAGGTATCTGGAGAAACAGCATCTAACGGATACTTATCCATATCACAAGCCGTCAAGCTAAGCCCTATCGTTATTATATAAAGTAATCTCTTCATTTCGAATAAGTCTTTAATTTATTAGTTAAAATGTAATATCTAAACCTACAGAGAATGTCTTTGACATCGGATAGCTTCGTCCGTTACTATCTGCCACCGGTTGCTCCGGATCAATATAATCTGTAACAAACGGAGTCCACGTAAGCAAATTCTCTCCACTTACATATAAACGGCAATGTTGCACAAAGACTTTTTTTCATCCAACGATCAGGAAGCGTATAGCCAATAACCAAGTTCTTCAAACGCAAATAACCAATATTTTGAATATATTTGTCATTCGGATCTCTCAAACATCCACCACTATTCAATGCCGTATATCCTCTCAACAATGGGAAATATGCGTCCGGATTCTCCGGAGTCCAAACCAAGTCATTAAAATTCTTCGGAGTAAACGAGAAATAAGGACGCGAATAGGGTCCCCAGAACTTATCCGCATTTGCGCTTGGATACCAATCCTACGGCCGATGCCTTGGAAGAAAGCCGAGACATCAAACCATTCCAACTAGCATTCAAATTAAGTCCATAATTATAGCGAGGCTCTGAGTTTCCTATGATTTCCATATCACCCGGATCATCAGCGGTCTTCTTTCCCGGAGAAATCACACCATCACCATTCAAATCACGGAACTTCAAGTCACCCGCACGCAAATGTCCCCATTCACCCGGAGCCTTTTGAATCTGTGTATTTACCAACTTTTGATCAATCTTCCAGTTTGCGGCTTCTTCGTCTGTCTTAAAGAAACCATCGATCCGGTATCCCCAAATCTCACCAAAACGCTTGCCTTCATAATGATTTGCCAACAACTTGTTAGGATTGTCATAACGAGTAATTTCAGACACCGCATCACCTAGTACAAACGATACGCCATAATTGAACGGTTTTCCTTTCAAGTCGAATTGATCTTTCCAACTGACCACCAACTCATATCCCTTGGTTCGAAGATCTCCTGCATTCTGTTGTGGAGAAGCCGCTCCATATACTGCTGGCAACGTCTTTCCTGGTACTAACATATCTGTCGTATTACGTACATACGCATCACCTGATACGTTCAACCGACTATTCAAGAAACTAAGATCTACACCAACGTTTACAGTCGTCGCCTTTTCCCAAGTCAAGTTGTCGATAATCGGGTTCGGCGAACTTACGTTTTGCGTCTTCTGTCCATCTATCAACCAACTGGATAAGCTTGTATTCATTGTTTCGATATAAGGATAATAATTCGGCTTGCTTGAATTTACTGCCTGATTACCCAATGATCCAAAAGAAGCCCTGATCTTCAAGTTTATTTACACTTCTTTTGCCTTTTCAAAGAAAGATTCCTCGCTTAATCTCCATCCAGCGGATACAGATGGGAAAAAGCCGTAACGCATACCCGATTTAAAACGAGACGTTCCGTCATAGCGGCCATTCACCTCTATCAAGTACCGATCATTAAAATCATAGTTGGCACGGAAAAAGGCACCAAACAAAGCATAATCGTACGCACCTCCACCAACCAACATATCTCCAGTCGCCAATTCCAAATCACTCAACGATTCTGATATTAAATTCTTTCGGGAAGCGAAAAGACGAGAATGTTTCTTATTCTCATAGTTTACACCCGCAGTCAAACCAACCGTATGTTTCCCAAACACCTGATTGTAATTAGCATAAACATTCGCCACATGCATCGGGTCAAACCACATTGTCTTCTTCAATTGATCCGTATTATAATTAGGAACTTCCTGCACAACACCAGGCTCAATAGAGTAAGTCGCTACCGTAGATCGATACCAATCGTCCGCTATATAAAACGAATAAGTATAATCCGCATTCAATTTGATATGTTTCGCAATATCAAATTCCAACTGGTAGTTGTCGTAAACTCATGGATACCTTTCTCTCCTTTTGTTCCTCCATCCAACAACATCGCATAAAGTCCATCACCAATGGAATAATTATTTTTCAGCGTATTATAAGTAGCCGTACCATCTGGATTCACTGGTGCATAACAGGGTAAAGCATGTACCGTTACATACACAAAGTTAGGATTGCCTCCACCCTCGCGACCATAATAGGTGTAATTCTTGTCGTAATAGGAGGTATTGTTCGTTACCTTCAAGAATGGGAACAATTGCGCATTAATCTTACTACGGAAATTATAAGAGGTAAACTTATCCGTATTAATCTTCATAATACCATCTTTCGTATAGAAATTACCGGAGAGTAAGAAATTGATCTTCTCTGTACCACCGGATAAATTGATACTATGAGATTGAGAGGCTGGTGAGAATTGAACACTGTATTCCACCAATCATAATTACCATAATAGTTATAGATATCTTTTCCGTTCACGTTCTTCACGACCGTCCAGGGTCTGGAAGGGTCTTCCGTCTTATCATATCGGCGAGCCTCTAATTCAGCATATCCTCATCCGTATAACGAGTATAAGTATTACCCGTGGCACGACGGAAAGCCTCATCCAACAATGAAACCGCCTCATATCCAGAAGTCATAAAGTCCGTACGAACCGTTGGCTTGGATGTCGCAAAGAAAGTTCCATAGGAAACGCTCATCTTACCAGCCTTCGCACTCTTCGTTGTCACCAAAATCACACCAAACGCACCGCGAGCACCATATACTGCCGAAGCGGCTGCATCTTTCAACACAGACACAGATTCAATATCTTTCGGGTTCACACGGTTGATATCGCCTGGAACACCATCGATCAAGACCAATGGTTCGCCTCCATTAATTGATGCCTGTCCACGAACATTAATAGAACCTCCCGCACCCGGTTCTCCCGTAGAAAAGGTAATATTTACATTTGGCATGGTTCCTTGCAATATCTGAGTCGCATTCGACACTGGCCTATTTTCTAATTCTTTAGCTGTAACTTGAGCTACAGCCCCTGTCAAATTGACTTTCTTTTGTACACCATATCCAACCACAACAACTTCATCTAAGTTCTGGGTATCCTCCACAAGCTTTATATCAACTGTTGATTGATTTTTCACCGCAATCTCCTTGGTATTATAACCTATATAAGAGATTAAAAGTATATCTGAAGAAGAGGCTTCTATACTATAGTTTCCATCTAAATCTGTAATGGTGCCAGTGGTAGAACCTTTTACTATAACATTAGCTCCAATAATAGGTTCTCCATTCTGATCTGTTACTTGACCTGTTATTTTTTTTGACTGCTGATTAATCGGCTTATTCTCTATACGGTTAAACAAATAAATTTTTCCGCCATTCACCTCATAACCCAACAGCGTTCCTTCCGTCAATTTATCCAAGACCTGGGTAAGTTCCGCATTAGTAAAATTCAGACTTACCCTTCGATCTACATCCACAACTTGTTTACTATAAGCGACATTAAAACCCGTTTGATCTGTAATAGCCGCCAAAACTTTCTCCACTTTCGCATTCTCTAATGTTATAGAAACCCGCTGAGCCGAGGCGGTAGCCGTGAAACTCAGCAAGGATATGACTAAAAATAGAAAGGTTAACTTCATGGCATTCGGTATTTTCTCAATTAATATTAAAAGGCACCTACGCCGAGGGCTTTCTTGCTTTTCTTTCATATATTTGTATTGATTTTAATAGTTGGTATTAGAAATTTATTTTTAATACGACTGGCAGCCGAAAAGGGTAGGAGCTTTTCGGCTGTTCTTATGTTATCTATTTATGAGGAATCCATACGCATATCTATTTTAAGGTTAACACTCTGTTCCTGCTCTCCTATCAAATAGACACACGACAAATCAAAAAGGATGAGTCGTTATAGCTAATTTTTTTATTTTTTCATCCGGACTTCTATCTTACCCCCTTTTTCCTCGAATAGTACAGGCGTGATTTTCTCTAACTCTTTTAGTACCGTGGTTAAATTGACGCTATCCGTCGTTATCGTATACGTATATCGTAAAGCGGCAGAATCCTTCACGTCAAAGGATATATCATAAGTTCGAGCCAATGTTTTCATTACGTCCGATAAAGGGGCGCTCTTAAATACGAGCACATTACGTCTCCATGCCGAATACATCTTGACATCGTGGGAACGGAGTACCTCACAACGTCCGGAAGCCTTGTTATAAACCGCTTTTTCTCCCGGGCGTAATTGATAAGATTTGAAGGATCTTGATTTCAACTCGATAGATCCTGTCTCTAAAGCGACGAATATAGCTTCTTCCTCCGGATAGGCTTTCACATCAAAGGTAGTACCCAACACTTTTATATCCATATAAGAAAGATCCACGATAAAAGGCCGATTCTTGTTCTTGGCGACCTCGAACCAAGCCTCTCCTTCCAAATAAACCTTACGTTCGGAGAGACCGAATTTTTTCGGATAACGAATACGGCTTCCCGAATTCAAATGGACCTTACTTCCATCTTGAAAAAGCAGCTGCATGCGTTCCCCATTAGGTACGTACACCTCGTCATACCCACCATCCGCCAACAAATCCACTTGTGAGTTTATGCGTATGAAAAGTCCTATAATTAAAGCAATCGGTATAAAGACCGCAGCCGCATACGCTATAAAACGGCGTATTTTTTGTCGGCGGAGTTGCCGCATAATATTCTGATACATTACGGCTGAGGGTATCGGATGGTCGATCCATGCCTCTTCCTCCCCCATATGAATCGTTTTCTCATCCTGATCGATACGCTCAGCAAGCCATGCCTGTCCTTCCGGGGTCTTAAACCAACGAACAACCTCACAAGACTCCTCGGAAGTAGCCTCATTATTTAGCGTTTTCTCTATGATCGATAGATCGGGTATTTTCATATGCATTTCCTTTTATCAATTGACACGCAAAGCCATCAATAGGATGAGTTCCACAAATATAAAAGAAATAAAAATAGTCTCTCGAAATGTGCCCGCAGTATTTTTATCGCTTGCGCATAATGTGTTTTTACCGTGGGGACCGAGATATTCATCTTATCGGCGATTTCTTGATTAGATAGATTCCCTTTCAGCTTATACAGACAGACTTGGCGTTTCTGCTCCGGCAAGTGATCGATCGCTTGGTAAAAATGAGACATCATATCTTGTTCCTCTATCTTTATAAGCAGTTCATCCTCATATTCCGGCGCTGATTGTACGATCTCATAATTTTTCTCTACGGCGCTATTATTATTCCGGATCTCATTTAATACGTGATTCTTTAGCATTGTATAGAGATAGTTCCTTAAATTCACGTTCACCATCAGTAGGGAACGTGCCTCCCACAATTTCAGAAAAACTTGCTGTACGGCATCTTCCGAAGAATATGTACTTTTCAAATATTTATAGGCCAACACATACAATAATTTATGATACCGCTCATAAATAACAGTAAACGCATCCTCGCTCCCCTGCCTCAATGAGGTGAGCAGATCTTCATCGCTCCGTATGGATTTCTGAAAAAAAGACATTCGAGAAGACTATATAATATACGATTCGCTATTTAACAGACGTTCCGCTTCCTCCTTCATGGCATCCGGCACCTGTGTAACCGCACCTTCACTGATCGATCGGATAAATTCCGGATACTCTTTACGGTAAACATCCAACATCCGGTTCGCAAAAACAAACATCATCGTATATTGGATATTCGCCAGCCGATCACACATTTTTATAAAAGAAGCGAATTTAGTCTGCCGTATTCCTTGATAATACAGGTCATTCGCCCGTTCTCCCCGGTTTCGTCCTTTTTCATTCGTTAAGGCGTATACGATTTCCGGAACTTGGTCTTCCATGTGCTGTATCACGCCTTCCGGCAAGACTAAGTCTCCCCCCTTGAACTCTTTTCAGGAATTTCACGACATCATTATAGGTCATCCGTGCATCTTCTATCGTATCATGCAGATAAGCAGAGGCATACAAAATCAATATATCCGCCTCGGTCTCAGCTACCAGATATCCGTAGCGAGAGACATATGATGCCGTCATTTTCAGATGAAATCCATAAGGCAACACATGATCATATTTCTGATTCACATCATCATGTATACGAAAAGCAGCCTTCTCCATACTGCAGATCCAAGGATAATAACGCTTTACTATAGCGATAAATGATTGTTTTTCCATTTCTTCGATACTAAAGATTAATCTTTACGCATGGCAATAATACACAGTTCCGAAACCGCTGTTTCCGAAACGGCGTTTCTACAATGCGAAGATATATAAATAATCGAATTAAATCACTATATATCAAATTATTTGCCACGGACTCCCACACGTGCAAGTGAAACATACCGTTTCCTTTCTTTATTATGGATATAATTATTATATTTGCAATAAAATGTATTTATATTATGGAGACAATCGCAATGATGAATCCTTTTGTCGTGGGTAGATATGTATCAGACAAATATTTTTGTGACCGGGAGGGAGAGACAAGCTTCTTGATTAAACAGATTGAGAACGGACGTAATGTCGCATTGATTTCTCCACGCCGTTTGGGTAAGACCGGATTGATCCAACATCTTTTTCATCAAGAATCGATAGAAAAAAATTATCATGCGTTCTTTGTGGATATTTATGCCACTACTTCATTAACAGAGTTCGTATATCTATTAGGAAAAGCCATCTATGACGAATTGAAGCCAAAGAAAACGGTTTGGACGGAACGGTTCTTTCAAATCATAACCTCATTGCGTGCGGGTTTTAAACTGGATATGGTAACCGGAGAACCTAGTTTTGATATTGGGCTAGGAGACATTCAAGCACCACAAACAACGCTTGATGAGATCTTCGCTTATCTAGAGACCGCAGATAAACCATGTATCGTGGCGATCGATGAGTTCCAACAAATTGGCGGCTATGAGGAGAAAAATGTAGAAGCGTTGTTGCGAACCAAGATTCAACAATGCAAGCAGACTATGTTTATCTTCTCCGGCAGTAAACGCCATTTGATGAGTAATATGTTTAATTCCTCTTCCAAGCCTTTTTATCAAAGCGCTATTAGTATAGGACTTGAGCCAATACCCATTCATATCTATGTGGAGTTCGCCAACCGGCTTTTTGAGCAAAGGGGAAAGCTTATTGACAAATCCGTAATAGAAGAAGTTTATCGGATGTTCGATGGCTATACTTGGTTTGTGCAAATGATAATGAACGAACTTTTCGCATTGACCGAAGAGGGTGAGCGTTGTAGTATGGATAAGATAGAAATAGCCCGCAAGAAATGTGATTCTAACACAAGAAGTAGTTACAAGGATCTACTTGCCAATCTTGCTCCCAAACAAAAACTTGTTTTACAAGCTATCGCCAAAGAGGGCAGAGCAGAAGGTCTCACGTCATCAGCATTTATCAAAAAATACAAGCTACCCTCAGCCAGTTCTGTACAATCTGCGGTCAAACCTCTGTTGAAAAATGATTTGATAACACAGGAAGATGGCTTTTATAGGGTATATGACTACTTTTTTGCGGATTGGATGGCTAGAATATATTGACTCTCTTGTATGTAAATGTCAGAAAATAAGCAAATCTTAGTAGGCACTATCCGTTACTGAAGTAAATAATTTACGACTTGAAATGTAAATTCCTTATGCGGTGAAAATGAATTATTTAGACAACATACTTAATCGCTTGCAAAAGGCTTCTCAAGTGATTAGTTATTCACTTCCCAAGCCGTTAACTAGCGGCTAGGTATAGCCGTTAGTTATTCACTCGACAAGCCGTTAGTTATTCACTTCAGAAGCCTATTACACCCTGCAAAACAGATAAAATTAGGGAGAAAAGAAGAGTAATCATCAAATAATATCCAACCGTTCTCTCAGTTGTTTAAAATAGCGATGCGAGGCGATCCTCTCCTCCTCTTGGAAGGGGGATAGAACTCGCATCGTAAGGTCTTATTCTCGATGAACATCAAATAAGTCAAGTTCACAATGCAATCTTGGCTTATTTGAACAAACGCATTATTGATAGACAACAAATCTTTCGCTGTCGTGCTCATTTTTAGTTTATGAGTAGTACGGGAAGTCAAGACAATCTGCCAGCAACGCTGGTCTCCCAAGAACTGAAACAGGAATATCTCCTCACAACGGACTAGCAAAAGACCCGAAACGGTTTGGATCGCAAATCGACTATCCCGATTCAATATTTTCCGCAAAGATCTCTCCATGCAGGCAACATCCGCAGGTTCTGTCGTATGAAAACGTTCGATGAGTGCCGCTAACTCATCAATTAAATAAGGTTTTAACAAATAATCAAACGCAGAGGCACGTAAGGCATCCAATATATATTTATCGTATACCGTATAGAAAACGACTCTCAAGTTCGGAAGAATATCATCCCGTATATCATCCAGCAAATCAAAGCCAGACATGTCCGGAAGTTCCACATCCAAAAACACCAAATCCGGTTGATACTTAAGGATATGCCTCTTGCCCAATTCCGCCGTTGTCGCTGTATCCAATATCCTGACCTCCGAGAAGGCCAATAGATCGTTTTGCAATTTCTGGATCGATCCAAGGTCATCATCTATGATTATTACTGTTATTTCCGGTTCCATACACGCTTCCATTTTCCAACAAAGTAAAATATTTATTGTTAAGATAAAAAATCATAGAGTACCCACAAATAGGGCTTTTTACGTATAAGTTGCAATATTCACGTTTATCCTATCGTTTTTCATGCTTATCTGTCATTTTTTATTTTATGATCTTGGTTAATTACCATTGATTGATAAACCCTATCTTTGCAAATACAGTTATAAAATAGAAACAATATATTTATGTCTCGAAAAATAAATCTTATTATATTCCTCTGTTTCATTTTATGCGAGGTATATGCCCAATACGTACCCGATGTATTGGGAGATGGCTATTTACGCCGTACCTTTCCAGATGCCGGATGATTATGAAGGGAAGGTAGTTTGCACACTGGTCAAGAAACCTCAACTGGATAGCGTAAAACAGGCCGTGCTGTATATCCATGGCTATAATGACTATTTTTTCCAGAAACAATTAGGGGATAGCGTAAACGCTCACGGATATAATTTTTATGCGATGGACTTGCGGAAATACGGACGTTCGATATTACCCAATCAAAACCCGTTCTTTTGCAAGAGCCTAAAAGAGTATTTCGCTGATATCGATACCGCTTTAGCCACCATCCGGTCCGAAGGTAATGAACGGATATTATTAATGGCGCATTCTACGGGCGGGTTGATCACACCTTATTATTTGAATAGCAAGAAAGGGGAGTTACCGATAGACGGGCTTATCTTGAACAGCCCTTTTCTAGATTGGAATTTCGGATGGTTTATGGAGAAAGTCGTACTGCCAACCGTTGCGTTTGTCGGGAGGCTATTCCCGAATCTTACCGTACAAGGACTGGGTGACCCGAATTACGCTTATAGCTTGCTTAAACAATATAAAGGAGAATGGGAGTTTGACACGAACTGGAAAATGATATTCGGGCATCCGAAAAAAGCCGGATGGATCAAAGCCATACAAGAAGCACAACAGGCGGTACAAAAAGGGTTAAAACTGGATTGTCCGATACTAGTGATGTCTTCCAACAAATCTTTTCCGGAAACAGAGACATGGCATGAGGAATACATGACCTCCGACATCGTCTTGGATGTTCAAGACATTCAAAAATACGGGGAGAAACTAGGAGACAAAGTCACGAGAGATACCATACCAAACGGCATCCACGATCTGATCCTATCTCAAAAGCCCTATCGGAACGATGCCTATCAAACTATATTCGAGTGGTTAAAGAAACAATAATGGTTGCACCAAACATATAAATCCTTACCTTTGCGCCCAGACAAAACATTTATATATACATGAAATCAGTGCGATCAATTTTTATAGGTCTGACCTGTCTGGGGATGGCAACGGCTAGTTTCGCTCAAGAAAAAGAGACAACTCCGGAAGCGACTACCTATAAGGCCGAGATATTCGGATCGGTAGCTAGTGGCGATAATACCCCTTTCTGGATGGTTAGCAATCGATACGGAATTGTTCCTTTGGAAGCGAATAACGGATATTTGAATGCGGGAGTATTCCATAATCAAACTTTTGGCAAAGGTTTTCGCTGGGGAGCCGGATTAGACGTAGTGGCCGCAGTTCCTCGTCATCGCAATTTCTTTATCCAACAAATATATGCCGAGTTAGGTTACAAATGCTTGCTATTGAGTGTAGGAAGCAAGGAACGCTATAATTCTCTTTGGGATCGTTGGCTTAGCTCGGGCGATATCGTGCAATCCGCCAATGCCCGCCCGATTCCGGAAGTGAACATCAGTATTCCTGAATTTACCGTCGTTCCTTTAACGAAAGGCTGGATGCAAGTCAAAGGAGACTTTGCCGTCGGTCGTTCTTTCGACAAGGATTATCTGGCTAACTTCACAAACAATAAGCAGACTTATGTAGATAACGTTTTATGGCATCATAAATCATTATTCGTACAGATTAAGGATACACGCAATGACTTCCCGTTATCCGGTGTAATCGGAGTACAGCATTGGGCACAATGGGGAGGAACCTCAACCAATCCTAAGATCGGAAAGCAACCTCAATCCATCAAGGACCTGATCCGGGTTATTTGCGGCAGCGAAGGTGGTGGCGACGCAACAGTCTCCGATCAAATCAACGTACTGGGTAATCATTATGGCTCTTACGATTTCAAATTGGCTTTTACACAACCTAACTGGCAAGTATCCGCCTATTACCAACATTTCTTCGAGGATAAATCCGGTATGATATTCGTAAACAATACCGACGGATTATGGGGAGGACAATTGGATTTACCAAAATTCCCGTGGTTGCGTAAGGTGGTCGTGGAGTATCTGGTTACAAGAGACCAAAGCGGACAGTTCCACTTCATCGATTTTGATCACGACCTACATCCCGGCGTAGGTGGCGGTGGTGATGATTATTATAACAACGGAGAATACACTACCGGAGCCTCTTATTTTAACCGGGCGATAGGTTCTCCTCTGATCACAAGCCCAGAGTATAACGAGGCCGGTTCATTAGGATTCAAGAACAACCGTGTTCGTGACTGGCATTTCGGTGCGGAAGGCGCTATCTCCTCACAAGTATCTTATCGGGTATTAGTCACCGTGATGAATAGTTGGGGTAGACATGCCACCCCTTTCCTTAGCAAGAAAAGAGGAGCTTCCGGACTTTTAGATATCTCTTATCAACATCCCCGTTTATCGATGGGAATTTACAGGGTCTTTGGCAGCTGATGCCGGTTCCATGTTCGGCGATAACTTCGGATTCAGCCTGAAAGTAGCGAAACGTGGCATCTTGAAAAGCTGGAAATAATAACCTAAATTATTTATATTCTTCCCACAAGGCAGATGCTATGATTTCTTGAGTCTGATCAGCGAACGCTTGCATTCCTTTGTGGGAAGTGTCTATATTCTCGGTAGAAACCGCCGGATGGATCACCATCTCCATCCGATGACGATGGACATTCAACGACCCGATCGGCAAAACATCAAACGGCCCGTTTAAGGTGATCGGAATAATAGGCAAATGCTGATCCAGAGCCATTTGGTAAGCCCCTTTCTTGAAACGAATCATTTTCCCAGTATACGTACGCGAACCTTCCGGGAAAACAACCACGGAAGCCCCGTTCCGAAGACAACGCTCCGCCTCCAAAACACTACGGGCGGCAGCCTTCGGCGTAGAATTATCGACAAAGATAAAACCGGCGGCACGGCAAGCGGTCCCGACAAATGGAATTTTAGCGATACCCGCCTTCATCACCCACTTAATGGGAACGCCTAAGAAACCATATATCAAGAAAATATCAAACGCACCTTGATGATTTGCTACGAAAACATACGATTGTTTCCGGTCTATATGCTCACGCCCTTTTACCGTCACCGGACAAAGCGCCAGATAGCAAGTCAATCGAGACCAGATCATACCCGGATAATAAGCGAAGATTTTCTCTCCCCCAATAGACAACCGATGATAACCGTCACAGCCGTAAGTATAGTCAGTACCAGAAATACAGGTACAAAAAACAGCCACAAATAACTATGTAAAGTATTCTTCCCATACGTAACTATATTATAACACAAATATAGAAGCTAATTTCAATCGTTTCATTATTTTTCTCCGAAAATATTTTCACGATCGGGTTATTATTGCTTTATTTGCGGTAGAAAAGAAAATAATTATAAAATATCTATAACCATGAATGAGTTAATTAAAAATCTAGGAGTGATCGTACTCATTATTGGTGCGGCAGTTTTGGCTGTACCGTTTTTTACCGGTGGTATGACAAATAGTATTCTACTTACAGGTCTGGGATTGGTTCTCCTTGGCTATTTTGGTCATATCGTAATCAACAAACGAGTAGAATAATACACGCTACTTAGATTTAAAAGGAAATGAAAAAGGGCTATTCGATAAATAGCCCTTTTTCATTTATTGTTGCTCCAACCAAACCTTCACCCCTTCAAGCAAGATCTGGTTTTCATCAGCCTTCTGGGTGGAGAGCCGTAGATAAGTCTCATCCAAGCCCCGGAAATTCGAAGCGTCACGGATCAAGATTCCGTAATTATCTAAAAGGAATTGCTTTAAATCAGCGGCTGTACCCTTCTTCAAACGGACAAGGAAGAAAGTCGTAGAGGTCGGGATTACCTCCAAGCCATCCAATTTACTTAATTGATAAATAAAATCCGCGGTCTCACGCTGCCATTTACGGATCGGCAACGTAAATTGCGCCGGATGGATCAAGATATATTTACTTGCCTCGATAGCGATAGCATTTACCGACCAAGGTATGATATACATGTTCACTTTCTCCGCGATCTCCGGAGAAGCAACCAGATAACCGATACGCAAGCCGGGGATATTATAAGCCTTCGAGATAGACTGGACAAGGATTAAGTTCTTATGCGTTTTCACGTCACTCGCTTTAGCATGTCTTCCGTCGTAAAAGCACGTATGCCTGATCTATAATGAAGGTAGTCTGCGGATTCGCCGAGATCAAACGGAGAAGCTCCGTGCGGTGGATCAGCTTTCCATCCGGGTTATTCGGGTTACAAATCCAACAGAAATCCTGTCCCTCCAAGGATAACTCCGATAAATCGTCCGATGTCGGGAAGAAAGAGATCTCATGCTCATGCAAACGGCAAGCGTCCTCATATTCAGAGAAAGAAGGAATAGCGATCATGGATTTCGCGCCTCGCCAAGCTTGCGCTAACAAATAAAAAGCGGTGATCGAACCATTCGTCACTACGATATTCTCCTCCTTGATCTCATACCGGCGGGCCAACAATCTTTTCAAGGTAGCGGCATCCGGCTCCGGATAACGAGTCAGCTTATCAAAATGCTCGATCAAATGTTCCTTCAGTTTATCTAAATTAGCTCCGTGCCACACATTCGAGCTAAAGTTTATCTTTACCTCGTTCTTTGCGTTATAAAAATCATCACCGTGTCCGTATAACATATACCTGCTTTTTAATTAATACCTTATCTGTTAAAACTGTCACAAAATTACGAATCTTTTTGGCTTTTCCTATCAATCGCCTTATAGATCGCATCCTGTATGCGAGTACGTATATCAAGCGATCCCAGTTTATTATTTGCCCGGCTAGGATTCACCCGGTTACTCAAAAATATATAAATAAGCTGGTTATCCGGATCTATCCAAAAACAAGTACCCGTAAATCCTGTATGTCCATAGACCGAGGCGGGAGCCAAAGCCCCACAAGGCGAGGCTTTCGGATTACCAATCATCGGCTTATCAAATCCTAGCCTCTACGGCAAGTCGGGCTCTTGCTTTGTGTAAACAAACGGCTGGTTTCCAAAGAAAGATAGCGCTCGCCGCCATAAGTCCCTTGGTTTAGCATCAATTGGAGCACCTTCGCCAGATCATTCGCGTTCGAAAATAATCCGGCGTTTCCAGAAACACCCCCTTGAAAAGCGGCCGCTCATCATGCACATATCCGCGAAGCAATTGACGGCGGACAAATCCATCTTGCTCCGTAGGTACAATTTGCAAGGTATCCATTCGCTTCAACGGATTATAAGTGGTATGCCAAGCCCCTAACCCGCTGTAGAAATCATCCCGAAGAAACTGGTCCATCGGAGATTTCATCAGATTTTCCACCATCATTTTCAGCATAATGAAATTCACGCAACTATATACGTACCTACCTCTCGTACCCAAACGGGATTTCTTGATATCTTGAAGGATCGTATCTTTAAAGGAATCACTCACATAGAAATTACGGGCTACCTCAGTCGTAAATCCGGGTTTCCGTGTATCTGATACTATATCCGGAAGATATTTAAAATCATTCCGGACATACGTTTTAGCGTCAAAACGAACCGGATGCGTAGCGTTCTTCACCGAACTATATAAACTGCCTTTATAACTATCCTTATCAATGGCATCCAGATAGAAATTAATAGTTGGAGTCACTCCCGATTGATGGTACAGTAACTCTTTTATCGATAAATCCTTTTTATTAGACTCCTTCAACTCCGGTATAAAATCGGAGATCTTATTGTTCAAGGTGAATTTCTTCTCATCATACGCTTTCATGACCGCCAATAAAGTTCCCGCCGCCTTCGACGCCGAGGCCAAGTCATAGACCGATGACTCCGTGACCGGCTGCCTACTTTCGTAATCAAAATAACCGAACGATTTATTATAGATAATCACGCCGTCCTTCGCCACCAGCACTTGGCATCCAGGATAAGCCTTCTCATCCAATCCCTCTTTAACGATCGACTCAATTACATCCAGACGGTCCGGATTCGCTCCCACCTCTTCCGGCTGGTGATACCCCAAACGAGTCTTTTCCGTAAAAATACCAGTACCCGCATAATACAATCCCGGAATCGAAACCGGAAGTTTCCCTTTCGCCGCAATACCACCGAATATCACTTGGGCCGCATATTCCTGCGCTAAGGGAGTGCCCTCGTAAGCCAACACGACCGCCTTCGCCTTCTCGATCGACTTCTTATATTCCTTACAAGCATATGGTAAGGTAAAGAAAGCATAGACCAACTCTTTCTTCGCGGCCAACTGCCTCAACGCTAAACTCTCGGGAATGCGAATCGTATGTACGCCACAAATGATCACGTCGTATTTTTGCAATTTATTATAAACCTGCTGGACTTGGGCAGCCGTAGAACGCCGTCCAATGCTAAAGCAAGCGATCGAATCATATTCACCCAGCATTTTCTGGAATTCATTACCAACCCCGTCTCCAATCGAGAGCGCCGCGATCTTTTTCTTATTCAACTGTTTAAGAGGTAAGATCGTATCCTCATTCTTCAAAACGGTAATAGCCTCCGAATTCAACTTCGCCGCCATCCATGCCGCATGCGGAGAGTTCAAACGTTTCGATAAGCCTTTTGTTTCGACCGGCTTATAGGCATTCAATCCAGCGATATATTTGTACCTTAATATTTTCAAGCACTTGGCCTCGATCGCTTCCAGATCCAATACCCCTTCCTCGATAGCCTCTTTCACGGCCGTAAAATCATTGATTGGAGCGGCCGGAGCGAGCAAGATATCATTCCCCGCAAGCAAAGCCTTCACCGAAGGATTATCCGTTTTCTTTGTGGAAGCCCCTTTCATCGCTAAAGCATCCGTAAAGCACAGACCTTGAAAACCGAGTTCTTTCTGTAATAGATCCGTCACTACCGCCTTAGAGAAAGAAGCCGGCTTATGACTTTTGTCCAATGCCGGAACATAAAGATGTCCCGTCATTATCCCGGCGAACCCATCATATATATAACGTTTAAAAGGAAGAAGTTCCACGCTATCCAAGCGGGCCCGGTTATGGCGCACGACGGGTAATGTCTCGTGCGAGTCCTCAGAAGTATCTCCATGTCCGGGGAAATGTTTGGAGACAGACAAGATGCCCGTACTTTCCAATCCTCTTGCGTAAGCAATACCTTTCTCCGACACAGCCTCCGGATTCTCGCCAAACGAACGCAGGCCGATCACGGGATTATCCACATTGCTATTCACGTCCATATCCGGAGCGAAATTTATATGAATTCCCATTTCCCGGCACTGCCGTCCCACCTCTTTTCCATATTCCTCGATCAAGGCATTGTCCTCGATAGCGCCTAGCATCATATTTTTCGGGAAACGGGTGGTTCCGCTTAATCGCATGGAAAGTCCCCACTCCCCATCCAAAGAGACCAACATCGGAATCCGGGAAGCCTTTTGCAAACGATTGGTCACCTCCGCCTGCGTCACCGGATCCCCTTTATGGAACAAGATACCCCCGATCTTGATCTCGTTCACGTAACGCATGAGCCGTTGCATATTCCGGTTATCGGATTTAGGATTCGCTATAACCATAAATAACTGCCCGATCCGTTCATCATAACTCATAGCGTCAAACACGGAATCAACCCAATGATTCATCTTTTCCTGATCCACCTCACGATAAAGGTTCGGGACTGTTTGCGCCCCACTCGATAAAAGGGAAATACAACACAAAAGCAAGATACCAATCTGTCTCATCACAACATTATCATTATTACTCTCCAAAAATAAGAAAATATCGCAATAGTAACGTGAATTGTGATAGGGGTTTTTACTATCTTTCCTGTCTCGTAATAAAAAATGAAGTACTTCATGAAGCTAATACTACTCATAATCTTGATTATCTTCGGCTTTCAATCAAGCGCTTGGGGACAAGAGCCGACTCTCAGTATCGAGCTAAACAAGAGCCGATCCAAGAAATCATGAAAAAATAGAGCATCAAACAGGCATGACATTCTCCTACGATCCTTCTATTCTCAAAGGCATTTCCCGGATTACATTCAAATCTGATAACCAATCCATATCGGAATGCCTTACCCGGCTATTCCAAAAGCTCCCTCTGTCTTATCAGATAAACGTACCCACATCATCTTGAAGAAACGCCCCCGCTCAGTAACCATCAGCGGATTTGTACGGGATAAAGCGACTACGGAGTATCTAATCGGGGCCTCCGTTTATGACTCTCGCACACAAAAGGCACGGCTACCAATAACCACGGTTTCTTCAGTCTAACCTTACCGGTCGGGGCAGTTCGTTTGGAGACTTCCTACATCGGATACGGACGTTTCTCACATACATTCCAACCGCTCGAACGGGATACCGTGATGGAAATTCTGCTGGAAAGCGGTGAAGCATTGGCCGAAGTTGTCGTTACCGGTAGTAATGACACACAAAACCCGATACAAGCCCCTCAGATGGGAACGATTAAAATAACCCGGAAGATGATCAAGACCATCCCGACCTTATTCGGTGAGGCCGATGTGATCAAAGCCCTGCAAACCCAACCCGGCGTATCAGCGGAACGGAAGGATTAGCCGGGATGTATGTCCGTGGGGGGAATGGAGACGAGAACCTGTATATGATAGACGGAATCCAACTGTATCAGGTCAATCATCTCGGAGGACTTTTCTCCGCTTTCAACGCCGAGGCTTTGAAAGATGTGGATTTTTATAAATCCGCTTTCCCCGCCCGCTATGGGGGAAGGCTTTCCAGCGTAGTGGATGTGCATACTAAAGATGGCAATATGAAAGAGTACCATGGTAGCGCCATGCTGGGATTGACCTCCGGTAACTTAAATTTCGAAGGGCCGATCATTAAAAACCGGACTTCGTTCAACGCCTCCTTCCGTCGCTCTTGGCTGGATGGCTTGTCCGCACCGGGTTTGGCGATCTACAATAAAATTCAGAAAAAGAATGGGGAGAAATTCAGCGCACGCTATGCTTTTACCGATCTGAACCTAAAAGTAAACCACCATATCAATGACCGGAGCCAAGCTTACGTTAATTTCTATTTCGGACAGGATTTCCTAAAAGGAGGAAGTTCCGAGTTCTCCGTAGGTGATGATATAACCCCTTTCGAGAACAAGGACTTTGGAAAGATGCGCTGGGGTAACATCGCATTATCTTCCGGCTGGTCGTATGTGTTTAACAACAAGATGTTCGGTACCGTCACCTTGGCTTATTCCCATTATCAATCCAAACTAAAACAAGAGACTTCACAATACTACGGAACCGAGGGTGACAAAGATTATTCTTCACGTTTTATCGAGACCTCAACCCGAAACGGTATCAATGATTTCGGAGTCCATGCGAACTTCGACTATATTCCTACCCCGGCACATCATATCCGTTATGGCACCGACTATCTTTACCATCGTTTCAGCCCGGAATATATCGAGGAAAAGACCTCCGAGAATTTGTCTCCGACCAAACGAACTACCGGAGACGAGCGCCTTTCAGCGAATGAGTTGGCTGTTTTCGCCGAAGATGACTGGGCGATATCTTCCATTGTCCGGGTTAACGCCGGATTACGCCTGAACATGTATAATATACAAAAGAAGACATATGTCTCCTTAGACCCTCGTTTATCCGTACGCTTTCTGCTCACGAGGAATCTAAGCCTTAAGACCTCATACGCCCAGATGAATCAATACGTACATCAGATCAGCGAAAGTTATATGAGTCTCCCTACCGATATGTGGATGCCGGTCAGCAAGAAGCTGAAGCCATTGGAGAGTGATCAAGTATCCGTCGGCGCTTATTACAATTTACACAAAGACTATTCCTTCTCGGTGGAAGGTTATCATAAATGGATGAATCACCTACTGGATTATAAAGATGGTTACAACTTCTTACCCTCGTTCGTCGGTTGGGAGGAGAAACTGGCCGCCGGTAAGGGGTGGGCCTACGGAGCGGAGTTTATCGCCCGGAAAGAGACGGGGCGTATAACAGGATGGATCGGATACGGACTAATGTGGAGCGACCGGCAGTTCGACGAGATTAATAATGGCAAACGTTTCCCCGCGAAATACGATAACCGCCATAAGCTGAATATCGTCGCAAACTGGAAGATCAACGAGAAATTGGAACTGACCGGAAGCTGGACTTTCATGACCGGAAACCGGGTTACGGTGGCATTCGAGAATTACGAGGATTTGGGCCTCACTCCTGTCCCTCCGCTCTTACCGGAAGGAGGCTTGGACTATTTCACGGAGCGTAATAACGTACGTCTCCCCGCTTACCACCGCTTAGATCTGGGGATTAATATTTATCGACCTAAAAAGAACGGCCATCTCGGTATCTGGAATATCAGCGTATATAACGCTTATTGCCAGATGAACCCGATAACTATCCATAAGCGGTCTTGGATAAACTACAGCCATTATTTCGAGACGTTATCGCTCTTACCGATCATTCCGTCTATATCATATACTTATAAATTCTAAAGAACATGAAACCTATATTCTATTTATCAATCTTATTATCCAGCCTGCTCCTAACCTCCTGCTACAGGAAGTTTGACCTAGAGGAATATCGTACTACACCGAAAATGGTGATCAACTCGGCCTTCTCGCCGGATACAGTCGTAATGGCCAGCATATCCCGCACATGGTTTCACTCAGAGAGCAAGCCGGACGTGACGATTCGAAACGCCAAGGTGGAATTATATATAGACGGGATCTTCAAGGAGGAGATGCCTTGGAAAGAATATTCCTATTGGAAATCTTCTCGTTGGCTCGGAGAGGATCGAGGTGGATGGGTAACAGATACGCTTTATATATCGAATACGGTTCCACTGCCCGGACAAACCGTAAAGATAGTAGCTTCTACCCCGGAATATGGAACAGCCTCGGCGGAAGATAAGATTCCTTCCAAGACCGAAATCAAAGGCCTGCGCATAATTCCCCGTAAAGAAGCTACCGGCAACGGCGGTACCCTTGTCGATGGAGATGGGAATATCTCCTACATAGAAGAAAACGATGTGCTTATCTATCAAATCACTTTCCAAGATACCCCGGGTAAATCAAATTACTATTCTCTACAGATATGGGGAGATGACGACCATCTTGGTGTCCTGTTGGACTTCTCCGTAGATCCCGTATTCACGCAACAACAAGGTATCTTGGATGAGGTTTTCGGCTCTTCGATGGTAAATTGGCGGGGACGGGTATTTTCCGACGAGCTGTTCGACGGGAAGGAATACACGTTGCAAGTAAAAGAACAACTCAGGTCCGATACTAAATATTATACCAAACGCCATATTCGTTTATATTCCCTGTCCGAACCCTATTACCAATATCTGCTATCTTTACAAAACATCGAGAATGAAGGTATCATGGGCGGACTTACGAATGTAGGTCTGGCCGAGCCTGTCCGGATCTACAGCAATGTGGAAGGAGGAACGGGAATCGCTGGTGGATGTCAATGGTTTGAATCCTTGGTAGACATAAAAGATTTAATCAAATAGCGAGCAAAAAAGCATCTATCTATTGCGAATCAAATATTTATTTCGTTACTTTGCACCCGCTTTACGTAATCTCTGTCGGGAAATGTAGCCCGTTAAATTGCGTTTCATTATAAATTACAATTAAAAAGCTATAAACAATGGATTTAATTAAGATTGCAGAAGAAGCGTTCGCTACGAAGAAGGAACTTCCTTCATTCAAGAGTGGTGATACGATCACGGTAGCTTACCGTATCAAAGAGGGTAACAAAGAGCGTATCCAGCAGTATCGCGGTGTTGTTATCCGTATCTCCGGTCACGGCGACAAAAAACGTTTCACAGTTCGTAAGATGTCTGAGAACGTAGGTGTAGAGAGAATTTTCCCGATCGAATCTCCGTTTATCGAAAGCATCACGGTTAACAAAGTCGGTAAAGTACGTCGTGCTAAATTGTACTACTTGCGTGCTCTTACCGGTAAGAAAGCAAGAATCAAAGAAAAGAGAGTGTAATCTCTCCGATTCTATTGCCATACAAAAAGCCATCCAGCGGAATGCCGGATGGCTTTTTGTTTATCGTTTCTTACAATGCCCATCGTAAGCATCTAACAATGCCCATTCAAAGGAGCTTACGATGGGCATTATAAGAACCTTAGAATGGGCATTGAAAGAATCATATATCCAAATCACGCCACGGACTACCGTCCGGAGGACAATTTACAGACGATACGAGTACCATCCGTTGCCTCGATAACGAGAAGTAAGGGGCTACGTATGGATAAGCGATAGATATCACCTTGTTCCATTTGGCCGTTAGTACCTAATAAGTCCCCCTCGAACGAATAAACCATCAATCTACGGATCGCTTGGCGAGCAGTCACGCAGAGTTGGTTCCCGGAGAAAGCGATCGTGACTAGTTCCTCCCTAACGATCGTCTCATTGGCTACCGTACCTTTGGTATACACCGCACGAATAGCGGGCAAGGCCGCACGTAGAATATTGACATCAAAATCATAATTCAACGCTTTCGACAATAACTGATCTAGCAAGTACCATCCCATAAAGGTATGGTCTACGATCGGTTCAGCCTTCAAGTTAATGACATCACCTCTATAGCGAGTCACTTCCGCCCAACCGTTCTCTCCACCCTCTACTTCCAAGTCAACGGGTAATTCCCGAAATTTAGCCTCTAGCTACCCATATCTTTACCGATCAAGATCTCATGGCTCATCTCCGCCTCCGGGATAAACACGCCATCCAAATACCAACCTTCAAAAGCATAACCCGGTTTCGGCATCGCGATGATCTCGACCGTTTGGCCGGGAATGGCTTCGCCTATCACTTCCACCTCGCCGCCTTTCTCCGTAGATGAAGGATCATCCGGATTCGGCCCGGGTACGATCTCCACCTCATCCACCGGTGCCTCTCTCTTCTTGAAACGAGCCTCGATCGTAGTGGTTCGCTTACTAATAGTCAACGTATAAGAGATGTCGGTAGACAGGCACATACCCGCCTCATCATACCAGCCGATAAGTCATAGTCTTTCGTAGGCGAGGCGATCACGGTCACCTTATCCCCTAACTCATAGATACCGTTTCCGCTTTGCGATACATAGCCGGCCTCCGGATCGGAAGTGTTCACGTAAAGGCAATACCCGATCTCCGGTTCGGAAGGATCTTTCGGCTTCCAGTCGTACACGGCCCGCAGGTAAACATGCTTGCCCGGCATGGTGAAGCGATAGGTTGCCTCTTCCGACACTTTCTTCCCATCGCTCTCCCAATGGTTGAACACATAATCGGGATAAGCATGGGCGATAAGTGTCACCTCTTTGCCATTCTCATAAATACCTTGGCCATTCTGTTCTACCCATCCAGCCATGGAGGAGCTGACGGTCGTAATCAGATTATAATAACCATTTCCCGGCTCCGATGGATTCTCCTTCGGGTTAAAACATAGCTTGGCTATCAAGCGAGCGTTTTTCTCCGTAAGGGTGAAGGTATATTCCGAGAGGCCGGATAACTCCTCGCCATCGGCGGACTGCCAAGCCACAAACTCATAATTCGTATGCGGATAGGCCCGTACCGTTACTTCCGTACCCGTATCATAAATGCCGGAGGGATTCGTTTGCTCCAAATAAGCGGATCCGTGGGGATCCGTGGAGAGTAAGAGCGTTAGTTTCCCCGGCTCCGGTGGAGGAGTCGGATTGAACTCATCCTGCGCATAGACTTGCCCGATGGATCCTCCGAGGAAGATCCAAAGAGACAAAGCATCGTAATATATCGAAACAATCGTTTTCTCATAGCGATTACCATTTAATGGAACAAGTCTGACGCTCGCCCGCTTTTGTCGTCCATGTCATGTAATAAATACCAGACTGAGGTAGGGCCATATGTACCTCACCATCCGTCACTTTACCAGCGAAATGAATACGACCCGCCGCATCGCATACACTCAAAGTTTCCACATCACGCAAGCCGGACACGATCAACAAGCCTTCTCGCACGTTCCAGCGAATCGACGCATCGATTGCCTCAACAGAAGTCACCACATCGCTTCTCAGCTCAAAGCGGTCAGAGAGGGTTCCAGCCTCGGCCTCGAAGGTATAAGCCTCTTGGTTCAGGTCGCATACGGCACCCGTCTGCTTATCCACCAACTGAATACCTTTGCCAATCTTCTCTTTCAATGAGATCGTATAGCTTCCCTTAGCAGGCAGGACACATCCAAGCGTACCACGCCATCCGCTACCGGACGCTCGTTGATAGCCAATCGATTCCCTTGCGTATCCAAGCTATAGAAAGAGGCGGCCTCCGCATTCGGACTGCCGAACTTGGCAGCATCAAGACCGATCTCATACTCCAGCGAGGCAGCCTCGTTGAATACCACACGGGTACGGTCGCTTGCCTTCTCGCCTGCCAACAGCAGGTTGACAACTTGACGGTTATCCACACTACGTAACGCTGAAGCTGCTTGCGTTTCCCTCGGCAGGGCAGCCACACGGCCCTCCGGATTGAATACTAAGTTGGAAGTCTTCTTTTGTACGAAGAAGGCCGTAAGCGGTGCCAGATAGACATCCTTATCATCCTGCGTATAATACTCGTAGTTATTCAAATCGGGAGACCAAACCGTCACCGTAGCGTCCAATCCATCAGCGAACAATCGCTCCACGCTATAATAGGCGGGATACGGATTCCCCACGAAGTTCCAATTGGCATTCATGGCATTATCCGAGGCGTAGGTATTCAACGGAATCGCCACGCTCGCCCGATTAAGGAGGGCTTTCATATCACCGGTCTGGGTAGTAAATCCATCGGCCATCGTATCGTCGCTATTGAATTGGATAATATATCCTTATTTGCCTTCAAGGTCTCCGAGTCGCAAAGCTGTCGCCAAGACTCACCCACTCCCTTATCGGCACGAGACTTGCCATCGTATTCCCGTACGACAAAGCGAGCGTCGCTGCTTGTCAGCTTGATCTCGGACATCTTCAAGTCGTAGGGGAAGGATACGAAATGCCAATAGTTACTCCTAGCGTTCCAATTGAAGGAGATCGCCTCGGTCTGTATCTCAGCATCCACCAGCAAGGAGGCATCCCGATAGTAAGCAAAGCTCTTCGGTTTCCAAATCTCATTACCCTCAACGGTGAGGCTACCGTGATGCAAAATTACAGCAGGTCCATCCACCTTATTCTGATCATTTACGATGACATTACCACCGTTAACAACCATAAGTCCATCGTCGAAGAAACGAGCCTCCAAGGATCGGTCTACCATACCAACTTGCACCGTCAACTCTTCTTCCTTGGAAACACATTGATCATTCTCATACCAACCAGCAAACAATCGAGGATCATCGGCAGGCATCTCCACCCTCACCGTAATGGATTTACTATCATTCTTACCATTTGAAGAAGGTCTGATGTATTAGGGAAACTTATACGCACGAATTTACCGACAAATGCTTTGTCCTCCTTACCTGCCTTATAAGTATATATAGTATCATCGGAGACTTTTGTCTCACCATCATACCAGCCAAAGAACAAATTAACATATTTAGCCCAATAATAATCTTCCCAATTTCCATCCTGACAAACCGCCTTCAAAGTCACTATTTCCCCCTCTTCATAGGCACCGCTACCTTCTACCCATCCATAATTTTCATTATTAGAAGTTGACGTAATCAACTGCCCAAACTCCACAATGTTATTTCCGAATGGAGACCAATAGGTGTTTGCTTTATAAGTATCCTTCATGCCTTTCGGGACGTAAACTTTACAGGTGGTCTTATCTACGGATTTAAAAACATCAGCTCCATCCAAACGTACCATCTCTGTAGACTTCAACTTGATAGATGAGACCTTTGCGGAAGCGAAAGCAGAATTGCCTATGGATCGTAAGGTACCGGGGAAAGATAATGTGCCGGTGATCGGACATGCATAGAATGCATTGTTGCCTATATAAGACAAGGACGTATTCAAGAAGTCACGGAAGTAACACCAGTATTATTAAAAGCGTAACCGTCAATCCGCTCCAATCCATCCGGAAGTTCAATGAAACGGGTACGCATGAGCTGGAAGAGAAAGTAGAGTAACCGATCGCTTCAAGTGAGACAATAACGATAAATCAATCTTTTGCAAGCTGTAACAGTCCGAGAACGCAGACTCCCCTATCCTTTCTACAAACTCGGGCATATTCACTTTCCGCAATGCGGATAAACCAGAGAACGCAGAATTACCTATCTCCTTTATCGTATTCGGAAGGATAACTTCTTCCAAATAACGCAACCCTCCAAACGCACTATCCGGCAACCTATCCTCTTCCATCGTAGCCTTGCTCAAATCAGCCTTTTGCAACAGCTCTATTTGCTTAATGACCTCGAAGTCACTAGCGTTCATCGGACCGGTGATACGCAATTCTAAGATAGTAGCCAATGGAATATTCAGTTCCGTCAATTTCGCACCCAGCGAACCAGCCGCCTCCAAGGTCACTACTACAGGATCCGCATCAATCTCTACAATCTTGCTTTCTTTCCAAAAAGCAGCCTCACGATAAGCCTTAGCAAAGCCTTTCGGTACATATACCAACGCATTCTCCAAACCGATCGATTGCGACAAGCCGATCGGCTTCTCAGCCTTCATGATTACTTTCGCTCCTCTTCCCGAGAAAGATCCGTTATAAAAAGCCTCTCCTTTTATAGTCAACACAGATTCCGGGATCGTCAGTTCCATCAATGATTCGTTATAAGGAAACGAACGCTCACCAAGCGTCTTCACCGTAGAAGGAATCGTATAAGCCTCATTCTTCTTTCCCGCCGGATAGAGTAATAAAGTAGCCTTGTCCACCACAAAAAGGACTCCATCGATAGAGGTATAGAAACCGTTATTGATTACGACTTCCTCCAAAGAAGAACACCCTTCAAAAGCAGCTAGATTCAACGTATTCAAGGATACACAATTACTCAGATCTACTTTTTTCAAGCTTTGACAAGAACTAAACGTTTCCAGAAGAAATAACTGCGAGCTGTGTGCTTTTACTGAAATCAACGCTAGTGATATTACGACAATTAGAAAAGGCAGATCTACCCAATTGGGTGATTCCAGAAGCAAAAGCGATATCACCAGCCAAGGCACAACCTTCAAAAGCTCTTTCGCCTATATCTTTTAAGGCTGTCAATTGAGAGAAATCGAAACCAGATAATTGATAACACCCATTAAATGCATAAGATTCTATCGTCTTCAATGCCGAGCAACCAGATAACTCCACCGTTTGCAAAGAGGAACACTCGCCAAATACCCAACTCCCCAAACTCGTCAGCTTAACGCATCCCGTCAAATTTACCGTCACTAAATTGCTACAAAACCTAAAAGCAGAAGACCCTATTTCCACTAAATTCACACACGTCGATAAATCCAAGCTCAGCAAACCACTACATTTATAAAAGGCATTATATTCTATCCTCTGCAATTGCGTAGCTTTCGAGAAATCCAAGTCTGTCAAGGTACTACAGTCAGAGAAGGCCTCCCGCTCTATAATTTGAAGTACTCCCGGAAATACCACTTTTCGGAGCGTCAACTTGTTTTGGAAAGAATTAGCTGGGATATAGCGTAAATCTGCCCAAGCGCCACCCATTTTAGGCAACTCCGTCACCCCACTCATATCCAGCACTTGAAGCATACCCATCTGCTCCTTCATCGTCTTAAAGTCCTCCGCTCTCAGTAGCCCATTTACTTTCAAGCTCGTTACCTTGCCCACATCCGCTCCTAGCTCGGATGCCAGCGTATTGGCAGAGGTCAGTGTTACCTCCTTCACCAATTGCGCATATACACTACTACTTATCCCAAGTCCTACGAGAAAAGCAAAAAGAAAGAAAAGTTTTTTCATACTCATTCTATTTGAATTAATAATTGATTTACCCTACAATCATCAACCGCTCCTTATCATCCACACAAAGAAAAAGCGCGAGGCTTAGCCATTGTCACCCACCTCTAGGTATCCCCATACCCTGCCCGGATAACAAACAGCAGCCCCACGCTTCATTATAAGATGCTCCTCTCGAAGTAACTATAACAAGCATGGGCGTCTGTTGTTATTATTCCCGGGCACGAAATTGGGGATTTCAGAAGTGGGAATAATATCTTTTAACGCCTTTTCCACGAAAACGAACCCGCCGAGCTTCCACTCTAACGGCTCGGTACAAAGTACGGAATTTCCCATGAATCCCGCAAACATCCATGCGAATATTTAGAATTCCTCATCCAATCCATAAGGACAAAAGCCGAAACAAACCAAAACAAATGTTTCTTGAACCCTATGTAAATTTCCGCACTACCTAATATATACTTTATTCAGCGACAGCGAACGTTCGTTCGGCGGCAGTGAATATATATTCGGCGCAGCGAATGATCGTTCGCCGCCGCCAAACGAAGAATACAAGCTTATCTTTTAGAGAATAAGAAGGTTATAAAGGAAGAATACGAACAAGTGTCCTTTTGTATAGAAGGAACCGCACGCAAGTTAAGACACTAGCCCTGTTTATCTTGCAGCTCTCGTATGATTTCGTCAAGAATGTAGAGATCGCTTTTTAAAAGCAAATCTCCATTCCGTAATGTTAGGCATTTATAAGTATCACTATTATAAAAAAGGTCTAATGCTTTATCGGTAGAAATACGCAAACGAGACGCAAGCAGTTCGATAACTCCCCTATATTTACCCTGCATAACCGTATCAGCGCACCAGGGACAACAAGTGGAGCAGATGTTTTAGGTAAAAGAAACGCTTCCGTAAAGCAGAGGCAACGATCTATGATCTCTTGGTTAATTATGCAAATCTGGTTATTAGGCTCTTGATGGATAAGACGAGCCAAGGCCTCCTCGCGTGTATAATCCCCACGCATATAAAGGTCAATCGTACGAATCACACGGTCATCCGCTATACCTCCTTCTATCATGTCATAAGCTGACCACAAATTTCGACCTTGACGACAGGCCACTACAAAGTCTAACCAATCAGCATCATAAGTTTCGAAACATAAATAGCGATATGGCAAGACACGACAGACATCCATATCCAAAGAATAAACATTCAGCCAAGCCTCATCCTTATGACGTACCTCTGCTGTACGAAGTGCCCAACGAACTGCCTGTTCTTTCAAGTCCGTAACATAGAACCCGATTCCAAAATCCAGATTAGGCCGGCAAACCCCAGCCAAAGGCTCCTCTATACGGCAAGTGGAACCATGATAAACCGTCAACATAGTGTTTTCCCTTTCTCTTCAATACTACGGAAGGGTTTATATCCGTCCGGGAGCCATTGAGGATCACGATAGTAAATATATTCTAAGATGGAGTCTACGATATATGATTTCCCTTGCGTATGCAAGGTATCGTAATAAGAGCGGATATAGCCATTGATCGCTCCTAGTTCCTTCAGTTTATTATATACATCCGAACCATAACGCCCTAATCGTTCCGCGGTACTCTCTATGCAATAAATCATAAATTCCAGTTGCTTCTCCTCTATAGTCATAACCCTATCCTTTTTCTGGTTATAGATAACAAAGTTAGCAAATACTTCTCAGTTATACAAAGACAAATATCATTTTAGTACTACCACTACGGAATCCTCTATTATAGATAATTTCATCCACGGATTTTATCGCATGAGCCGCTTTTTACGTACATTTAAAGCAAATTCATCTAAGCGACATGGAAAAATGGATAAACAAATCGAACTATCGCAAACAGAAATAGAGCTAGCGTTCGCTTCCTTTTGTATAGAAGGAACCGCACGCAAATTGGGGCAGCCTTATCAAGAGGTGTTCGCACGCATGAAACGGGTAGGAATGATAGAGAACTATATCCTACCCAATTATGATATATTGCATACTGAAAGCCGCGAACACGTAATCGACAATATAGATGTAACTTACTTCCGACTATTCAATATACCCGATTCATTATCTGAATTATATAACTTACGATCCACGGATTTGTATTTGCGACCGAAATCTAAGTGGTAAGAGAATCCGATCTCGAAGCCCGGATAAATATCACCAAAACGCTGATCGGTCACATAGGGAGCGATCGCTGAAAGGTTCTTACTCCGGTAACAGGCGGATGATGTAAATTGGGTAGAGAAAGAAGCGCTTAACTGAACCTTCCCGATTCTATAACCGATACCCAACCTATTAAAACGATCGGCCTCACGACTGGTCTCACCCGAAAAACTATAGCTTCTCTTATAAATCAACAGGTTAAAATTAAAGTTCTTCACATCGCTATTCAAAGAGATCACATAGAAGGGATCCGTGTATGTATGCGAATAGCTATTTCCATTCGATTGGAAATGGTTCAAGCCTCCGGAGATATTCATGCGCAGATAATCGCCGAAGGGTGAATAATTCAAATACAGTTCCGGCGTAAAACGATGGAACTCCGTTGGTTAGTCGTAGGTACGGATAAAAAGTCCCCGGCTAACGTCATACAGGGTCTCTTCCATGACCATGCGGGGCTGGTATTGGTAAGAGAAAGTAAAGCCGGCCTTGACCTTTGCCGTATTCACATGAAATTCCACGGCGTTGTTATGATATAAGAAAGGGGATAGACCCGGATTACCTCTACGAACCTGTAAGGAATCAATCCATTGCTCCACGTTACTCAACTCAGACAAGGATGGGTTTACATTGCGCAGGGTATACCGATAACGAGCGGATAATACCTCATTGATAGTATAAGTAAGTGTTACCTGCGGGCGGAAATACCACCGATTATAAGAGCCCGAGTTTTCTTGCGATAGATAATTACGGGAGGCGCCCAAACCTACGTTATAAACCAACTTCTTCCAAGTTCCTACGTATTGCGCATACATATACGATTCAGATTCCGTCATATGGGTCGTATAATCACCGGAACCGGAATATACGTTGTCCGTATAAGCCTGCGTATGTTTCAAACCGGCGGAAATGCGACCGGTCTCTAGCTCTTTCTCGTAGATACCCTCTCCGATTACCGAATAGCGCTTTCCATCTACTTTCGTATAAATATCTGTCAAAGGAATACTTTCCAGTTCTTCCCGGTAGGTATGACGGCTATCGGTATTCGAATAAGTTCCCACGACATTGACAGCCAATGATTGTTTACGTGGTAATTTCCGGAAATAATACAAGTCGAGCGAGGGACGGGTATTCAAGGATTTATTATTATCGATAAGATCGGTCGTCATCTTGCTCTCGCTATTCCTTAAAAGGGCACTGCTATAGTTATGCGGATAGTCATAATAATAAAAATTCAGCTTAGCGTTCAAGAAATAATCATCATCCTTCGTGTAGTTATAATTCGCCGTCGTAGTCCAATACATCTCATAATCTCCGGTCGGTCTTCCTGCTGTTCGTCGTGGAAGGTACCATCTGGGGTATGAAAGATTTCCTTCCGGTCTTGCCATGCCTCTTTATACCGGTGTCCGTTCGCAAAGCTGGATAAAGAGAACTCCGAACGTCCTCGGTTATACTTACCATATATATAATCTGCCATCCAAAACGTGTTTAATTGATGGCTTAAATCCACGCCGAGATTTCCTCCGGAAGTCCGCTTGATCGTTATATAATCCAAGACGATATCGATTCCTTCCCCATATCGCAAGCCGGGGTTATCGTGATATTCCACCCGTTTGATATCCTCCGGCGAGAGGGCTGCGACTTCTAAGGAAGAAGCCAACACGCCATTTATACGCAACTGAACGTTCCATTCGCCATAGAGATACTTTCGTATTCGGATCTACCCATAGACGAGGTAAGGACATCCGCCTTGTCAAATCCAAGCCATCCATCGAGCGCCGCACTTGGTCTTTAGAGGGGAATATAAGTTGACGGTCTTTCTTCCTTATAATCGAAGAGGCTTGAATGGTAACCTCATCCAAATCGATCGTTTTCTCCTCTTGCGCGTTTACCAAAAAGGCAACGCAAATCAATCCCACAAATAATACTTGTCTTCTCATAAAATTCAAATTTGATTCGAGACAAATGTAAGGAGGGAAACAGCTAAAATCGATTTATACAGGCAAGAAACTAAAGTGCAAGGCATTATACACATACACTGATTTACAAAGCATTAGCGAACGACTTAGAGAGAAAAGTTTATATTTGCCGTTCGAGCACTTATATTGCCGATGATATCCTCTTTCTCGTCCATACCCAGCTTATGGCGGATGTCCGTCTTGCGCTGATAGATCGTACGGACGCTTTGCTGGGTAACTACACTGATTTCCTTGGTAGAGAAGCCGGCGCATAGCAAGCAACAAAGCTGGATCTCTTTTTCCAGCAAACGCCCATCAGACAATCGGACCAGATGCGTATGGAAATTATCATAGACTGCGTCGATAATCGGATACAGGTCATCCCATACCAAAAGCGTATCTACCGGGACATCCTCGTTCGTGATACGAGTCATTTGCTGGAGCAATTCCTTATTTTGTTGCGTGGGAGTAGTCGCCATCAAGCGGATAACACCCAATTGCTGCAACAAGACCTTACGGAAAAAGGCACTATCGGGTTTCTCCTCCTCCGCTACGGATTGCTTGGACTCATTCAAGAGCTGACGCAAGGCTTCCAAACGCTCCTCCATATCAATCAAACGGTTCCTTCGGTTACGGATATATAAGAAAACTCCACCAGCTACCAATATGGAAAGCAAAGAAACGATCACCAAGATAGAGAACGTACGCTGCCGGCTCATCTCCAAGCGAAGATTTTCTCGGCGTAAACGATTTTGATCGACCAATCGTTCCCGCTCAGCCTTCTCCGTTTGGGATTTCACGGTATACAAAGAATCGCAATATTGCCTAATCGGGAAATATCCACCGGTTTATTTTCCTTTACGCCCAATATAAATTGATAGGCATAATTCAGCGCATGCGAGGCTATATCATCACTGTGACTAAGTTCCAAGCCTAACGTATTCTTCTCGATATACTTCCGGCAGAATCCAATTCCCCTAGATTGATCCAAGGCATAACATAGGATCCCGGGGTCTCTCGCTCCGGATATCGTTCTTCCAACAAACGTAAATAGCTGATAGAAGCCTTGGGATTAAAATCATACAAGAAATCCGCATAATTACGGGCAAAATGATGGGCATACCATTCGATATTCTTAGCCAAGGCCGAGTCCGCGGCCAAACGAAGATAATAATCCGCCGAGTCCCTCATTCGCAAGCGGCTATAACTCAACCCGGCCATATAATAGGCCATCTCCTTAAATCCAGCTTTTGGCGAGGCTTCCCATTCCTTCGAGTCTGCGATCGTTTCCCGATACAACCCCTCACCAAAGCTCAAGGAAGTCAATCGGTCATAAAAACGTACAAGGTAGGTCGAATCCGAACGGGAATAAGCGGAATCTATCGCCTCTCGGTACAAAGCACGTCTTTGTTCCAACCCCTTCCGGGAATCACCCATATAAATAGCCTTTACGAAATAAGCGGAAAGTAAAGGCTCCGAGGCATGCTCCTTATAATAATCCACTGAGTAGTCGATGAGCGAGTCGTTCACTAAGCTGCGCCCCTGCAAGAGATGAAGCCAAGCGAGCCTCCGTCCATACTCTGCCTTATCGCTATCCGAAAGAGCGGAAAGCGTTATTTGTTCCTCCAGCAGCCAGGCAGCGCTATCTAAGTTATTCTCGTTTACCAACCGGTCCGCCTCCGCAAATTTTCCCGGACGGATTTACCGCCACAGGAAAGCAACAGGCAGACACTGGCCAGAAATATGTAGACAAACCATTTCGTCATAGCGACAGAGATCCTAATTTCCGGCAAAGGTACATTATTTTCGGAAGCCCGGGCGATTCACCGATATTTTTATCCGTTTCGTCGATTCCTTTTCCCGCTCGGATAAGGAAGCCCTATCTTTGTAAGCAGACAAAGGGTTTATCTATGTTACAATTAAAAAGAAACGACTTATTGATCGGCTTCACGATATCCGTCTTGCTTAGTATTTTCGTGAACTTCGCCCTTCTGATGCGTAAATATGAGTTCGAGACCGGAAACCCGAGCATGGGTATCCAGCCTCCGGATCGCACCATGTATTATTTACTAATCTGGTTCTTCGTGTTCTCCTTCATCTTATTTATTGTCAACAGCTTGATGTATAAGCTCGGGGACAAGCTTTTCCGCAGGAAAGAGTATAAAAGGGTATTGCTGGTTTGCGTAACTTGTATCAGCATCGCCTACGGCATGTTTCATCTGTCGCCGGTTTTGTACACGGCCATTTTCGTAGAATGGCTTGGGGAAGATGGGCCCCAGCCAGCTACCCAGGATATCATGATCCGCATCGACCGGGGCAGGATGGCTACACAAACCATCAGGTCTGCCGAGCGCCGGGGCATACCGGTACCTCCCAAGCCTTTCACGGTCCCTAACTCTTTCATGACGGAGCATCTTTTCGTCTTCCTTACGGTTATGCTAAGTTCCGTACTAATCCGCCTGTTAAGCAGCAAGCAACAAATGAAACTGGAATATGAACAATTGAAGACCGAGAAGTTACAGAATTCCTATAACGCCTTGATGGGACAAATCAACCCACATTTCTTCTTCAACTCCTTAAATGGATTGAACGCCTTGATACAGAGCGGAGAAAAACAACAGACGTTGGCTTATCTGGATGAGCTATCCAACGTCTTCCGGTATATCTTGCAAAGCAACAAGAAAGAGCTGGTTACGCTAGCGGAAGAACTTCAATTCGTAAAGGCGTATACCTATCTGCTGAGCGTGCGCTACGAGGGAAAACTATTCTTCTCCATCCAAGCGGATACCCCTTACTTACTTTGGTATCTGCCGATATTGAGCGTACTCCCCTTGATCGAGAACGCCGTAAAGCACAACGTTATCAGCAAGCAATACCCGCTACAGATCGATATCTATACCACCCATGAGGACAAACTAATCATATCCAATAAAATACATCCTAAGTCGGAAGATAGCAAAGGCAGCGGTATCGGATTGAAGAACCTATGGGGGCGCTACCGGATGCTTACCGGAAAGGACATCCAGATCTCCAACCGCAAGGAATATTTCAAGGTCACGCTTCCTTTACTCAATAAACCCATTCACTCATGAAAGCAGTTATTATAGAAGATGAGACTACCGCCGTTAATAGCTTAAAGGCGATCCTAGCGCAAAATACGGTTACCCCGATCGAGGTGATCGCCGAGCTGGAGAGTATCGAAGAGAGCGTTGAGTTCTTCCGGACATCGCCTCATCCGGATATCATTTTCATGGATATCCATTTAGCGGATGGATCGGCGTTCAAGATATTCGAACAGGTGGAGATAGATGCTCCGGTAGTCTTCACGACCGCTTATGATGAGTATGCGTTACAGGCTTTTCAAGTAAGCAGTATCGATTATTTACTGAAACCTGTCACGCTGGTCTCGCTGGAAAGGGCCTTGAATAAATTACGGCTGTTCGATACCGAGGAAAGGCTGGCGCATATCCGGCAAACGAACCGTACAATCCAGAGTCGCCACACGGTCAGGAGCTTATTGATCATGCTGGCCGATAAATTCTATCCGTTACCGGCTGAGGAGATCCTTTATTTCTATACGGCCAACGAAAAAGTTACCGCCTATACCTTCGACGGAAAACAACATCCCGTAGACCGTACCCTCGACGCATTGGGAGAGCAACTGGACGAGAGGCTTTTCTTCCGGGCCAACCGTCAATTCATCATTTCACGCAACGCCATCAAGGATATAGATCTTTGGTTCGGGAGCCGCCTGTCCGTCAACCTCACCTTACCTGTCCCCGAACGTATTATCATTAGCAAAACCAAGACCCCGATCTTCAAGAAATGGATTCTGAGGAGGAGGAATAATGTCTTTTCACCCCCTCACGTAAGGCGATTCACCGACCCGATTATACCACTAATCGGTGCTTAACCTTTCTTCACCGAACTTTCCTGTTATTTTGCGGTACAACAAATAAAGGTAAAAAACACTATGCTGAAATGTATCACTTTCGACGGAGACACCTCGACCCTGAACACGCTCATGGGATATTTCGAGAAACTGGACAAGGCTTTAGCCGATGTCCACCAAGCGCTGAGCAAGGAGCAAACAGAACGCCCCATCTTCGTCCGGGAAGGCAGCAAGATCATTCGCCTCCGCCGGGAAGAGATCCTTTTCCTCGAGGGGTACGGCGATTATGTAAAGGTACACCGTATCAATGGCAAGCCCCTGCTCACGCAAGTCAGCTTGAAGCGGTTCGAGGAGTTTCTGGACAGGAATCGTTTTTGCCGGGTACATCGCTCTTACATCGTATCCCTCTCCCACATTAATTATATCGAGCGTAAGCGGATACGTATCGGCGAGGAACTGATCCCTATCAGCGACTCGTACCTGCCTGTCTTGATGAACAATCTGCCCTTCAAGAATGACAATTTACTTCTTATTAGGCAAATACGCTGACACATCCGTCTCTCTAAAGGGACGAAATAGCAAGAAAGAGGTAGTGGTACGTGTGCTTTTTCGCCAAAAAGAGGCCAATTTCAGACGTGATAGGTGGCGAGACACGTCGCGATAGGCCGCGTAGCCCAACGCATATACCAGCGTTAGGCATCATGAGCGGCCGCGCATTGGGTCGTAAGTACTCGTGAATGGGCATTCGTACCCTGTCAAGACCCTATCGTAACACCGTTTTTATCCTTTTCTTGCCTTAAAACGTGAATTATGATGAATCAGTTTCGCTAGAACGAAAGGCATTTTCGGTATTTACCTATCAACGAGACGATTGTCGTTCTTTCTTCTCGTATTTGGGAACGAGTCGTACCTTTGCCGGAAAAATCGATTCTCGGGGACTTCAGTTATCATTTTGTCATTTTGTCAAATCGCATGTTTCTATGATCAAGACATGATATTTATGGTGATCGCTTGTATAATGTTTAAAGTTTTTTACGTAGATTTGCCAATGGGTCAAAAGCCACTTTATAAAGCTCAAATTAATGTATAAAAAACAGATCGTTCTTATACTGATCGCCTTATCCACCACCTTTATCTTCGATAATGTACGGGCAGCCTCCACGCTAGATAGCTTGGAGCAAGTATTAGCGAGACTACCTGATAGCGCAAGATTAATCAAGCTAAATGATCTAGCTTACCAAAACCCCGATG
>ENA-OQAA01000108-OQAA01000108.1-human-gut-metagenome-genome-assembly--contig:-NODE-108-length-57524-cov-6.211893_pt1 | contig 57524 bp, 54 predicted proteins | sample MGYA00242489_ERZ504515 | MGnify/ENA primary metagenome ERZ504515 (study PRJEB26092, sample SAMD00036237) | human gut metagenome | host: Homo sapiens | study: EMG produced TPA metagenomics assembly of... | reverse complement strand
GTTCTGGATATCATGGGTTCGAGTCCCATTACCCACCCTTTTTCTTTTATAAGAAGCACTAGTTAAGCAGTGTCATAGTTGAGTTTACTAATGGCTATCGCCAAGCGGTAAGGCACAGGACTTTTGACTCCTGCATTCGCTGGTTCGAATCCACTAGCCCAGTTTTACCTGGATTAGCGGGTATTATAAGAAAATAAGGGCGTGTAGCTCAGTTGGTAGAGCACTTGACTTTTAATCAAGTTGTCCGGGGTTCGAATCCCCGCACGCTCATTGTAGAACAAGCAGTTTTTGCTTGTTTTATTTTTTTCCAAAATTGTATATGCGGATGTGGCGGAATTGGCAGACGCGCTGGTTTTAGGGTCCAGTGGGCATCCCGTGCAGGTTCAAGTCCTGTCATCCGCAGACTACGAAGAAGCCTTGATTTTCAGGGCTTTTTTGCATGTCTGGGAAGAGTTTTGTTAAGTATTTCAGAACTCTGTTTTTGGTTACACTTGATTACACTTTCTGATGACAATGCATTTCAGTAGAAAAAAGAGAGCGAATGCCGCTCTCTTTTTGTTTCAATAGTTACTTTCTATAAGCAAATTTAGGAACGCCGTCTTCTGTGGGAACGGTTACTTCTCCCTGGATCAGCGGACGAGCATACCGGATAAAATCTTCTGTCACGTCAGAACCATCTGCAGTGATCCATGTAGCAGGGACGCATTTTTCCTGATTACAGATGACGTTGACGTCTTTTAAAACATAATCAATCTGATAGTCATCTCCGTCCAGACGTTCAAAAGCAACCATCTTTCCGCTGGCTCCGTTTAAAGCAGCTTTTACTCCGTAAGCTCCGGAAGCAATGGCTTCTTTCTGGTCTGTTTTGGAAAGCATGGAAGAAGAGCATCTCTGGCAGACATTGAGTTCTACAGAACGTACTTTGACGCCAAGGCGTTCTTTCACCAGATTTTCCAGATATTTTCCGGAACCTGTGAGCATTTTGTGGCCGAATGTATCTGTTCCGACATCATTGGAATATTCGCAGATGAATGTACTGGTGTTGTCGTGGATTCCCTCGGAAATACATACTACCAGGTTTGGTGTAGTCTCCAGAGACGTACGGACTTTCTCAATAAAAGCATCCTGGTCAAAGTCTGTTTCCGGAAGGTAGATCAGAACCGGGTTGTCGTGTTCGAACTTTCTGGCCAGTGCGCTGGCAGCAGTGAGCCATCCGGCATGGCGTCCCATAATCTCAACAATGGTAACGGATTTTTTGTTGTCATAAACGGATGCGTCGATAGCAATCTCCCGCACAGTAGAAGCGACGTATTTTGCGGCACTTCCAAATCCCGGTGTGTGATCTGTCTCGACAAGGTCATTATCAATTGTTTTTGGAATTCCGATCACACGGATGTCGCTGCTGATCTTTTCGGCATAGCGGGAAAGCTTGCTGACAGTATCCATGGAATCATTGCCTCCGATGTAGAAGAAATATCCGATGTTGTATGCTTCGAAGCGTGCAAAAAGCTGTGGATAAACCGGATCGTTGAGATCTTCCGGAAGCTTGTATCGGCAGGAGCCAAGATATGAGCCGGGTGTGGTCCGGATCAGTTCCAGTTCTTTTGATTCTTCCAGTGGCGCCATGTCCATGACCTGATCATTTAAAAATCCTTCAATTCCATTTATCATCCCATAAACAGTGCCAATCTCGTCTTCGCGGTTTAATGCTTCGTATACAGTCCCGTAAAGGCTTGCATTGATAACGGCAGTCGGTCCGCCAGATTGTCCTACAACTGCATTTTTTTTCATAGTGTTCCTCCAATTTATCTTTTATAAAAATAAGTGTTCTCCCTAATACTATAAAGGAAGGAGTGGTATTTTACAATAAAATGGTTGGAAAAATAATAAAAGTACAGTATAATTGCTATATTGAAGAAAAGGAGTGTAGACATGAAATATATATCTTTTGCAATTCCATGCTATAATTCAGAGGCATATATGGAAAAAGCAATTCAGTCGATCCTGCCCGGAGGAGAAGATGTGGAGATTATTGTAGTTAATGACGGATCCTCAGACGGGACAAGCGAGGTTGCAAAAAAATACGAGGAAAAATATCCGGGGATCGTCAAAGCGGTAGACAAGGAAAACGGCGGTCACGGGGATGCGGTCAATACAGGTCTGGCGCATGCCACAGGTGTCTATTTTAAAGTAGTGGACAGTGATGACTGGGTAGATGAAGAGGCTCTGCTGAAGATATTGAGTGCAGTGAAGGGATTTGTGGATGCAGATTCTAAAGTAGACATGTTGATTTCTAATTATGTGTATGAGAAAGTTGGGATGACACATAAAAAAGTCATTCATTACCGCAATGTACTTCCGCAGAATCAGGTGTTCCGCTGGGATGATATCGGAAGCTTCCATCTGGACCAGTATATTCTCATGCATTCCGTGATCTACCGGACCGAGATGTTGAGACTCTGTCAGCTGAAGCTGCCGAAGCACACGTTTTACGTGGATAATATCTATGTATATTACCCGCTTCCTCATGTTCGGACATTATACTATATGGATGTGGACTTCTATCGCTATTTTATCGGACGAGAGGATCAGTCTGTGAATGAGAAAGTGATGATCAGCCGCATCGATCAGCAGATTTATGTAACAAAATCTATGATCTCTATGTATGAATTACGTATGGTAGAGAGTAAAAAGCTCAGAAAATATATGATCAATTATCTTGCTATTATGATGACAGTATCTTCGATTTTATGTATTCGTTCCAAGGTGAATGAGAATCTGAAGAAAAAGAAAGAGCTGTGGGTATATCTGAAGAAAAAAGATTATCGGACATATGTGAAGATCCGATATGGAATTCTCGGTCAGACCATGAACCTTCCGGGAAAATCAGGAAGAAAAGTTTCTTCTATGGCATACAGTGTGGCGAGAAGACTGATCGGATTTAACTGATTTCGTAAAATTTAAGAAGCAGAAGCATATTTTGCCAGTTATGATACATACTACTTTTATGAAACGAAAAAGGAGTGTGTATCATGACTGGTAATTTTTTTGAAAGCGAGACAAAGGAAAATCTGATGCGGCGTTTGCCGGGGAGAGTCAGGCGAGAAACCGATATACGATTGCAGCAGAAAAAGCCCGTGAGAAGGGGATGTATACCATTGCGGACGTGTTTTTGTATACAGCAGATCAGGAGCGGGCACATGCAGAGCGGTTTTATGAGCTGCTGAAAGAGTTTACAGGGAGCACGATCCAGATTGACGGGACCTATCCGGTGGATCAGCAGGATACATTAGAAGAGCTTCTTAGAGCAGCGGAGCATAATGAAAAGGAAGAATTTGAAGATGTGTATCCTGCGTTTGGAAGTACGGCAAAGGCAGAAGGTTTTTTTGAGGCGGCGTCTACATTCTTCCAGATTGCAGAAATTGAGCATACCCATCAGGAGCGATTTCAGAAAATCGCAGAAATGCTGGAAAACGGCACCTATTACAGCCGGGAAGAACAAGGACGGTGGATCTGTACAAACTGCGGTTATATCCATGACGGGAAGCAGGCACCATCTGTATGTCCGGTGTGCCGTCACGAGAAGGGATATTTTCTTCCATATGAATATGCACCTTATAAAGGAGCCGGGAAATAGATGAGCCAAAAAGCAGAAAATCTTTTGAATCTTGCGTTGGACGCTACGAGTGAGGAGCGTGAAAAATCACTGGAGCTGGAGGTTGGGTATCAGCCTTTGGATCAGGAGTGGGATCTGATCATCAAATATTCGGGAAATCTGGAGGCGGTTCGTGAAATCGCCTCTTCTGTTACGGAATTATCGAATGAGTATGCAATTCTGACTGTGCCGGAATCCCGGATCGAACAGCTTATGCGGGTTCCGCAGATCGAATACATTGAAAAACCAAAACGGCTGTTTTTTGAAGCGGCTAACGGAAAGAGAGCATCCTGTATTCTTCCGGTACAGGCAGCTCCGTTAAAGCTGTACGGGAAAGGGATTCTTACAGCGGTGATTGACAGCGGGATTGATTATTCGCATCCGGATTTTCGAAATACAGATGGAAGTACAAGGATCCGTGCACTGTGGGATCAAAGTATAGCGGGAAATCCTCCTGAAGGATATTTTCTGGGAACGGAATATACGCAGGATCAGATCAATGCGGCACTTCAGGAACCGACAAAAATCAGGCAGGAGCAGGTTGTACCAAGTCGGGATGTGTCGGGGCACGGGACTTCTGTTGCCGCAATTGCAGCCGGAAACGGAAGAGGAAGTGTCGGTGGTATTTATGCGGGAGTCGCACCGGAGAGTGAACTCTTGATCGTGAAATTGGGAAATCCAAGACGGGAAGGGTTTCCGCGGACAACGGAACTGATGCAGGGTGTGGACTATGTTTTGCGGAAAGCACTGGAATATCGAATGCCGGTTGCGATTAATATCAGTTTTGGAAATACATACGGTTCCCATGAGGGAACATCGCTTCTGGAGCGGTATCTGGATGATATGTCGAATTACTGGAAAAGTGTGATCTGTGTTGGGAGCGGAAACGAGGGAACATCCGCAGGGCATACTTCCGGCATGTTAAAAGAGCGGGAAGAGCAAAGAGTAGAGTTGGGAGTGCAGCAGAGAGAACCTGCTCTGAATGTACAGCTCTGGAAATCTTATGTAGATGAGGTGGATATTTCGGTGATCGGGCCGTCAGGGGTTCGTGTAGGGCCAATTTCCGAAAGGCTCGGAACGCAGAGATTTCGAATCGGGGGAACAGAAATCCTGCTTTACTATGGCAAACCAAGTCCATATCAGACCAATCAGGAGATTTATTTTGATTTCATCCCAACGTTCTTATATTGACAGTGGAGTCTGGCAGATTGTGTTGACTCCGAGAAAAGTTGTGACGGGAATTTATCAGATGTGGCTTCCGAGTCAGAGTGTTTTGAATCAGGGCACAGCTTTTTTAAACCCTGTGAGCAGTGATACACTTACCATTCCGTCAACTGCATCCAGAGTAGTAACAGTGGGAGCTTACGATGCAAGAAGTTTTTCCTATGCAGATTTTTCCGGACGCGGCGCACTGGAGAAGAATGCAGAGATGTGGGTGCAAAAGCCGATCTTGCAGCACCGGGAGTGCGGGTAACGACAGCCAAGGCAGGAGGCGGTTACGGAGAATATTCAGGTACCTCATTTGCAGTGCCGTTTGTGACAGGAAGTGCGGCATTGTTGATGGAGTGGGGAATTATCCGCGGGAATGATCCATATCTGTATGGGGAGAAGGTGAAAGCGTATCTGAGAAGAGGGGCAAGACATCTGCCGGGGTATGAGCAGTGGCCGAATAATCAGCTGGGGTATGGGGGTGCTGTGTGTGGAGGAGAGCCTGCCATTTTAAAAATGACATTGACATGTGTAAGGGAAAATGCAATAATGTGTGTAATAAGAAATGCATTGGAGAAAATATGAGAGAGAATACATATATAAAAATTGAAACATTATATAGAAAATACAGAGGTTATGTAGAGACAAAAAATCTTTTGGCAGAAGGATTTTCCAATCGTCAGATTTCCACTTTAGTAAATGAAGGTTATTTACAAAAGGTGTGCTATGGACATTATTGGCTTTCAGGTAAACAATGTAAGAAGCCGTTTGATTATAAATGTATCGAAGTGAGTCTAAGCAATCCTGATGCAGTTATTTGTATGAATAGTGCACTTTACTATCAGGGAGTATTGTCTGCTGAACCAGATTATTTATCTGTAGCTACAGAAAGAACAGATCGAAGTATGATGAAAATGGACTTTATGATACAAAGGCATTATTTTTCAAATAGAAATTTTAATATTGGAATAAGAAAACAAGAAACGGAGTTTGGAACATATAATATTTATGATATTGAACGTTCAGTTTGTGACTTGTATCGCTTAGAAGGAGAAACAGAAATAGAAGTAGGGATCGTAAAGAACATAAAGGAAAATAAATATTTGTATAATCGTTTATTAAAATATGCAGAAGTACTACAGATAAAACGAGGATTGTAAGAGAGGATATGACGCATGAAGAACAGAATTATAGATGTTCAAAATGTAAAAATTACTATTTCAAAAGAAGAATTAGATGATTATATCTGCATTACAGATATTGCAAAGGCAAAGTCAAATTCTGCCAGAGCGGCAGATGTAGTGCGAAATTGGTTGAGAAATCGTGGAACATTAGAATATCTGTCTGTATGGGAACAAATATATAATCCGGAATTTAAAGTGTTCGAATCTGAACACTTTAAAAAGCAAGCGGGATTATTGACATTTACTCCCAGTGTTTCTGAATGGATTAATAAAACAAACGCTATAGGATTATATGTAAAACGTGGAAAGTATGGAGGAACCTACGCCCATAAAGATCTTGCTTTTGAGTTTGCAGCTGCAATTAGTCCGGTGTTTAAATTATATCTAATAAAAGAATTCCAACGCTTGAAGGAAGAAGAAAACAACTCGAGACAGATAGAATGGAATGCGAAACGTTTTCTCAGCAAAAGTAATTATTTGATTCAGACAGATGCAGTGAAGAATTATTTGCTTCCACAGATAAATTATAGGGAAAATCTACAATGGTTGGCATATGCAGAAGAAGCAGACATATTAAATGTGGCACTATTTGGATTTACAGCGAAAGCATGGAGAGAAGCTAATCCAGAATTAGCAAAAAAGAGTAATGTCAGAGATTTTGCAACTATTAATGAATTGACAGTACTTTCTAATCTGGAATCTCATAATGCACAGATGATTAAAGAAAGAAAAGGGAAAGAAGAACGATTTAAGAGTTACAGGAAATTGCTGAATATCAATTAAATGTTTTGAATACAGCAGAGCAGATAAAAAGGATAGAAAGCTGTGACAATAACGTAATATCCTCGGGGGTATTGTGCGTGGAGGAGAGCCTGCCATGAGAAATAATAGAGACTGTTGAAATATATAAATATATGTTATGCTGACAATAATAAAAGAAAAAAACTTGGAGTCCTTGAGAGGAGGAAAAGAAGATGAACCTGAAATTGGATGAGCTGACAAAAGAAGAGTTACAGAAAATCATAGAAAAGATAGCGAAGCGGCTGTCGAAAGAGCAGTATGAATATCTGCAGCATCTGATTACAGAATGTACAGAGAAAGAGAATACTGCCGATATTTCGCCTCAGAGTCTGATGTCCCAAGGATTTGTTGATGAAAAAATGTTGCAGATTGAAGAATGGAAGCAGCAGATAGAGGACGGTAAATTATATTTGGATACAGAAGAATATGAGGACTACGGGGACGATTACTGGGATAGAGAATGGATAGTAGAGTACTATGATAATCAGCAGATTGGGGATAAGATCATGTTTATGATGCGATTTGCAAATGATTGTATCAATGACAGGCGTTATCAGGAAGCAAATTCTATTTATGAGTGGCTGTGGGAAATGGAAGTGGGTACGGATTATGAAGATGGGGAATTTGTGGATTTGGATACACTGGCGGAGAATGGTATTATTGCCACAGATATGAAACAGCTGGCATTACAAACCTTATATGCGAATTATCAGGTGTTGAAAAAGGAAAAAAGGGCAGAGATGCTTTATCTGTATTTCAATCATTCTGCTTTTAAAAACCTGCATATGGAAGAGATATTCCATGTTGGAAGGGAAGCGCTGAAGGATCAGAAACAATTCTGGGAGGATTGGATCGTTCTTCTGAAAAACAAACAGGGTGATATCGCAGGGCGGCTTTTAAAAGATGCAGTCTTGTATTCTCAGGGAATAGACGGACTTGTCCATATTGCAGATGAAAGTGCAGCAGTACACCCTTCGCTTTATCTTGCTGCTATGGATGTGTATGGCAAAGCACAGGATTATGAAAAGATAGAAAAAACAGGGGAAAAAGTTCTTGAGAAGGCTAACAGACAATTGAAGATCAGAGCAGAGATATGTTTGAAAGCAGCATATGCTTCATTCTGTCTTGGGCATGAAGAAAAAATGATGAAGTTTTGCTGGGAGTGTTTCTGCTCAGATTCAACAGAGAAAAATTTTCTGCGTCTGTTTGGTACAAAGGAAATGGCAGCGCAATATGGGATGCGTGGAAAAGAAGTGCTTAAAAACAGAATCAGGGGAAATTGTGAAAATGATATAAGGAATACAGAACTGCACCGGAATATCATAGATGGTTATAGTTATTATTTTCTTAGTTTTTATATGGGGGATTTTATATCTGTGAAATCAGCATCTAAAAATCCGGCGGGTTCTCTGGGATGGAGTTCTTCTTTTATTCGCTATGGAATTCGGTTGTTTTTGCTCTATTTATATAGTAAATCTCTGCCCTCTAAAGCCGCGGGGAGTATTGCGAATTATGTTGGATTCCCAGATATGAAAGATGCTGATTGTGTAATGGGATTTGAGCAGGAAATAATAGAAGAGAGCCAGTTGCATAAGGTAAGTGTATTCTGGAATTATTTTCAGAGATGGAAAGCGTATTACCCGATCGAACAGGCAGAAAAGAAGAGTATTCTGTCTTGGGCGGAAAAAACGGTATATAGCAGAGCGGATGCAATCGTGTCAGGAAAGCATCAAAATCAATACGCAGAAGTTGCGGTTTTGCTAGCAATGGTAGGAGAAATCAAGGAAGATATGGGAACGGCGAGAGCCAGAGAAGAAATTTTTGCGGAGTATAAAAGAAAATATCCAAGACATTCTTCGTTTCAGAAAGAGATGAAATACTATTTTGATGTAAAGTGAAGGTGTCGGGGAGTTTGTCTGGAAAGATATTTCATGAATTAAAAATGGAGAATAGAGTAAAATGGGAATGCTTCAAAAAAAAGAAAACAAGGGACTGACATATTATGAGGTAATGCATGGAAACAGGAAAATAGCGGAGATTAACACAAGAGGAGAAGCTGTGATTCTGGCTCTTCAATTTTTTCCTTATGATCTTTATTTGGAGGAAGAAAGGGATTTTGACACATTGATCAATAATATGAATAACTTCTATTATTGGTGTGCTTCACGCGTGTTGTCTTTGGATCGTAAATATGCAAAAGAGATTTTAAACAGTATCGGAATGGCACAGGCAACGACGGATCGTGATCGTGCAAAAATTTCTTTATCATATCATTGCGTGTCATTAACGGATGTGTATTGGGTAAAAGAAAAAGGGGAAGATATCTCCTATGAGCAGTTGAACCTCTATGACAATTCATTGAATGAAGCAATTGTAGAATTATCATTGCGGGGAAAACCCATGACAGTTACCAATCAGGAGTTAGCGCCGGATTTGTCCACAAAAGGCTATTTTCCGAAAGCTGGATCAGGAGAAAAAATGAGTTTATCCTTTTGAAAGACGGTGGAGATAATGCAGTAAAGAAAGAATTGGTTGCGAGCAGAGTGTGCCAGTGCTTTGATTTTAAACAGGTAGTATACCGCGAAGGTTTTTATTGTGGGCAAAGAGTAACAGAGAGCAGTATCATAACCTCAAAGCGTTATTCCATTATTTCTAAAATGGCATTTGAAATATATGCACAAAATCATGATCTCGATGTATTAGAAGAGTGTATCAAAAAGGATCCAAAAACTTATTACGGAATGAATATTCTTGATTATCTGGTTGGCAATATAGACCGACATCCGGAGAATTGGGGATTTTTGGTGGACAATGAGACAAATGATTACATTTCTCTGTATCCGATCATGGATTTTAACCAGAGTTTTGGATGTTATGATACCTTAGAGGGAGCAAACTGTCAGACTGTTTATCCGGAAAGAAAAACTCAGCGTGAGGCGGCGATTGAAGCAGTTGGGTATATCGGGCTTCCTCAGATCAAAGAAATTGATCCTGATATTTTTGAGGATGAGACACAGTGGAAGGAAATGTTTTTTAGAAGACTGGAAGAGTTGAAGAGATATCAGACAGGAGAAAAGCGGGGAGAGAAAATATATGGTTGACTGGAGAAAAATTCCTAAAATAGATGCACATATTCACTTGACTCCAAAGGATGTCATAGATGCTAATATAGATTATGACGGAAGATTTATTGTGAATGGTTCTATAGATGATTATGAAAAAATAATGAAAACATATAATATTGAATGTGCTTTTATTATGCCATTTAATGATCCATATATGCTTTCTATGGAACCAGCAGTGGAAGCAGTGAATAAGAATATGAAAAATATGATAAGCGGTAAGATAAATAGATTTTATTGTTTTGCTGACGTTGACATCAGGAAAGACATAGAGGATATGTTGTTTGAACTAGAACAAGTGTTAATGCAAAAAGAATTTATTGGCATCAAACTTCATCCAAGTAATACGGGATATCCTATAGATGGAGATTATTATGAGCAAATCATAAAATATGCGAATGATCATAAAATTCTCATAGAACTCCATTCTTATCCAAGGGAGAAATTATTGGATGATGTATGTTCTCCTGCCAGGATTAGAAATGTAGTTGGAAAATATTCAAACCTTAGATTGTCAATTGCTCATTTGGGTGGATTCCAATATGAAGAATTATATGGATTAAATGCATACTTTAATTTATCAGCGGTCTTACCTGATTTGGTGGATAGAATGGGCATAGAAAATACGAATATAGTTTTGCGTTCTTTAGGGGTTGAAAAGTTAGTATTCGCAACAGATTATCCCGATAGCAGAAGCATACGTGCAATAGAAATTTACGATACATATTGTGATATTTTGGGACAAATGGATTTTACACAAGAAGAAGCTGAAAATATTTGTAAATATAATGCTTTAAGAATGTCAGGGTTGCAGTAAGCAGATATGAAGAAGGGACTGCCTATTCCGACAGTCCCCCTGTTTCAAGTATCATCCTCCCGATTTTTTCTGTTTCATTCTCTTAATGACTTTCAGTCGTGTGAATTCTTCCCGTTCTTTTTCTTCCAGTGCATTGGTGATATTGTAAACCAGTTCCGTATACATTGGAATGGTGATATTTTGCAGCGCATTTGCCCGCTTCTGTGTCTTTTTAATGTTAGTGGCAAGGCGATATGCTGCGTTTTCCACCATGGAAAGTTTTACCGTCAGATCTTTTACTTTTCGGAATGCATCTGCAGCCAGGTCTGCGCTCTCGCGGGTTGTACTGAAAGCGTAGGTCGGCGCAGGCACGGAAGGGGTGTATTTTACGTGGGGAATCTCGGTTCCCATAATACTTCTGGTCTGAATGGTGATGGAGTTTTCAATCGGAACGGTATAGGCAATCTGAGAGACCATGTTGATACCATGCTCGATATTGGCACGCTGCAGGCACTGATACGCATAGGTAAAGGTGCTGTCGATCTCATCCTGGATATCTCGTGCCTCATCGATCAGGTCCATCAGTTCCCGGATCAGAATGTTTCGTTTTTTGTCCATCAGTTCATAGCCTTGTTTTGCAAGGGTGAGGGAATTTTTGGCAAGCATGAGATTCCCTTTGGTAGGAAATGTACGCGGATCCATAGAATCCCTCCTTTAGTTCTGATTTGCGATGGAGCCCGGACTGGATGTGGCAGTCGTGGTGTCATCGTAAATTGTTGGGTGATAGTATTTATCCAGAATCTTCGTATCCACACGGTCCAGCTCTTCTTTTGGAAGACGGCCCAGAAGTTCCCATCCGAGATTCAGGGTTTCTTCCATGGTGCGGTTTTCTTCCGGACCCTGCCCGATATATTTCTCTTCAAATTCTTTTCCGAATGCCAGATACTGTTTGTCAATCGGGGAGAGTTCATCTTCTCCGATAACAGAAGCCAGGTTTCTTGCATCGCCTACTTTGGCGTAAGCAGAGAATAACTGGTTTGCCAGATCCTGATGATCCTCTCTTGTGTATCCGGCTCCGATTCCGTCCTTCATCAGACGGGAAAGGGACGGCAGGATACTGATCGGCGGATAGATGGACTGTCCGTTTAAGGTGCGGTCCAGAACAATCTGTCCTTCGGTAATGTATCCGGTCAGGTCAGGAATCGGGTGTGTGATATCATCGTTTGGCATGGTCAGGATCGGAAGCTGCGTCACGGAGCCGTTGACACCCTGTACGATACCGGCTCTTTCATAAAGTGCAGCAAGTTCACTGTACAAATATCCCGGGAATCCTTTTCGACTTGGAATTTCTCCCTTAGAAGAGGAAACCTCACGCATGGCTTCAGCGAAAGAAGTCATATCAGTCAGGATAACCAGAATGTGCATATTTTGTTCAAATGCCAGATATTCTGCCACGGTTAGTGCAACCTTCGGCGTAATCAGACGTTCCACGACAGGATCGTTTGCGAGGTTCAGAAACATGGCAACGTGGTCGGCAACGCCGCTTTCTTCAAAAGTTCTGCGGAAGAAGTCGGCAACATCATGTTTGACACCCATGGCGGCAAATACAATGGCAAATTCTTCATCGGAATCATCTCCGAGAGACGCCTGCTTTACGATCTGGGCTGCCAGCTGGTCATGAGGAAGTCCGTTTCCGGAGAAGATCGGCAGCTTTTGACCGCGGATCAGGGTGGTCAGTCCGTCGATTGCAGAAATTCCGGTTCGGATATAGTTTCGCGGGTATTCCCGCATGACCGGGTTGAGCGGCAGGCCGTTGACATCTCGTTTCAGCTTGGAAACAATGGGACCCAGATCGTCAATGGGTTCTCCGATTCCGTTGAATGTACGACCCAGCATATCCGGGGAAAGTGCGATTTCCATCGGATGTCCGGTCAGTCGTGTGTGTGTATTTTTCAAAGACATGTTCTCAGAGCCTTCAAAGACCTGAATCACAGCTTTGTCTTCATATAGTTCGATAATTCGTCCAATCTTGCGTTCGGATCCACCTATGACAAACTCTACGATTTCGTCAAAGAAAGCTCCCTGTACGCCCTCCAGAGCAATCAGAGGGCCGTTAATGCTGCTGAGTCCTAAATATTCGATTGACATGAGCAAAATCCCTCCTTATGCGTTCTTTTCCAGTACATGCTGGTAAAATGCGTCAATGTCTCGGTGATACTGGGCAAACAATTCCAGCCGGTCGTTCGGTACATCATATTTGATGGCGATGACGCGGTCGAAAATATTTTCCGATTTGAGGACGGACATGGGGTGTCCCATCGTTACCAGTGCGCGTGCCTGTTTGTAAAGATATAAAATCGTATCCATCATTTTGAACTGCTTTTCCATGGATACGCAGGTATCATCCTTGTGGAATGCGTTCTGCTGAAGGATCCCAGACGGATGACTCTGGCGATTTCCAGGATCAGTTTCTGATCGTCCGGCAGCACATCGCTTCCGATCAGTTTGACGATTTCCAGAAGGCTGCTCTCCTGATTCAGCAGCGCCATGAGGCGGTTTCGATAGTCCACGAATTTCGGCGATACATTGTCCTGATACCAGGGCGAGAGGTCATTTAGATACTCACTGTAGCTGGTAAGCCAGTGGATGGCAGGGAAATGTCTTGCATAGGCAAGGCTTTTGTCCAGTCCCCAGAAACAACGCACGAATCGTTTGGTGTTTTGTGTGACCGGCTCGGAGAAATCACCGCCCTGTGGAGAGACCGCTCCGATGATGGTGACAGATCCGTCAGTCCCGTTTAAATTGTGCATCATGCCGGCGCGCTCGTAAAATCCGGACAGCCGGGATGCAAGATAAGCCGGGAAACCTTCCTCTGCCGGCATCTCCTCCAGACGGCCGGACAACTCACGCAGAGCTTCTGCCCAGCGGGAGGTGGAGTCCGCATGATCGCTACATCATATCCCATATCCCGGTAGTATTCTGCCAGTGTCAGACCGGTGTAGATGCTGGCTTCACGGGCAGCAACCGGCATGTTGGAAGTATTAGCGATCAGTGTAGTGCGGTCCATCAGAGGATTTCCAGTCTTTGGGTCGATCAGTTCTCCAAATTCCTCCAGAACCTGTGTCATCTCGTTTCCACGTTCTCCGCATCCGATATAGATAATGATATCAGCGTCAGACCACTTGGCAATCTGATGCTGTGTCATGGTCTTTCCGGTTCCGAATCCGCCGGGAATGGCGGCAGTTCCGCCTTTGGCGATTGGGAACATGGTATCAATGATACGCTGTCCGGTGACAAGTGGGATTGAAGCCGGAAAACGATGGCTTGTCGGGCGGGCAGTACGGATTGGCCAGCGCTGTGCCATTGGAAGCTGTTTTTGATCTCCGCTGGAAAGTTCCAGTGTGATCAAAGGCTCTTCAATTGTGTACGCTCCGTCCTCCACGATTTGAATCACGGTTCCCTCCAGATCAGGCGGTACCATACATTTATGCGTGATCGCGTGAGTTTCGGGTACTTCTGCGAAAATATCTCCGCCGTGGAGATAGTCTCCCACAGAAACGGTGATGTGGGCGGCCCATTTTTTCTCTTTATCCAGAGAGTCAACGGAAACACCGCGGGTGATAAACGCTCCCCCGGATTCTGCGATCCGCTCCAGAGGGCGTTCGATTCCGTCAAAAATGTTGTTTAAAATTCCGGGCGCCAGTGTTACAGACACCGGATTTCCCGTTGCAATGACTTCTTCGCCGGGGCGAAGTCCGGTTGTTTCTTCGTAGACCTGAATGGTGGTCATGTCTTTATCCAGTGCAATGACCTCGCCGACCAGCTTTTCCCGTCCTACATATACCATTTCAGACATACAAAATCCGGTATTGCCTTTCAAATAGATGACAGGCCCGTTGATTCCATAAATTCTTCCAGTCTTAAACAATGCTGTCACCTCCTGAGAATAAGAATTTGTCGTATTCGTTGCGCAGTGCGGTCTTAAAAGAATGATCGATCAGAATATTGCGGCTGCGGATGACGGCACGGATACCGCCTGTAAAGTCTTCCGCACTGATCGTCAGGTGGATGCCGGTGGCATCTTCCAGAGAAGAACGCTTTTCCTCATCTGAAGGATTGAGATAGATCGTCATCTCTTCTCCGTTTGCGAATACGATCGCATTGTGAATACAGCGGAGCAGAAAATCATCGTATTCTGCGGTTTTCATATAATCATTTACCAGGGCGTATGCTCCTCAAAGATCTTGTCTTTTAGTTCCTGCTGAATGCGGCCCTGGCGGCGTTTTAAATCCAGCTGGGCGCGCGCCATTGCCTGGTTTTTCTGCTGTCTGGCATTAACAGTTTCCGCTTTGATACGAGTCTGCATCTGTCGTTTTGCTTCAATTTTATGGTCTTCAAATACTTTTTCCAGTGCATCACGGTAAGAGTCAATAATGGCATTGCTCTCGGCTCTTGCTTCTTCCATGGAAGTCGTGCGCAGATGGTTGATCTTTTCTTCTAAAGTCAAGAGGATCTCCTCCTTTAAAAATTTTTGCCTTACAATTTCAGTCCGATGGCTTCGGTAATATATGAGGTGATAAAGTCTTTTTTGCGTCCCGTTCCGTGCCGGTCCGGGATTTCGATCAGCAGAGGGATTTTTCGATCCAGACGGAATTCATCCAGAATGTCCGGAAATTCCCGTCCGAATTTTTCGGTCAGAAGTACAATGCCGATGGATTTGTCCTGCAGAACCTTTTCTAATTGTTCCCGCAGTTCCTTTCGTTCATGTACGACGACACCGTCCACACCTGCAAGGCGCATTCCCGTGTAAGTATCGACATTATCACTGATAAGAAACATTTTCATCTTAGAGTTTACCAAGGATCATGAAGGAGATGATCAGTCCGTACAGACAAACACCTTCCGCAAGACCTACGAAAATCAGAGATTTACCGAGTACACTGGAGTCTTCGCTGATTGCGCCTAAAGCAGCGGAGGCTGCACTTGCAACGGCAATACCACCACCGATACAGGAAAGTCCGGTAACCAAAGCAGCTGCGAGATAGCCGAGTCCGGTGGACAAAGAAGAGGAAGCGGCTGCGGCATCAGCGGCCTGTACCTGTGGGCCTGCAAACATCATGATGGAAGTAATCACGAATGCGCCAAAGAAGAAAAAGACATTCGTTCCGATGGCACGTTTGTATTTTTTTCGGTTCCTTTCCCCGATCAGATAGTATCCGAATGGGATGATAATGCTTAAGATCAGTGCTGCGATGAGAATAAGTTTTGTTGTAAGTGTCATAATTGGAATCCTCCTTTAAGAACGTTTCTTTTTTGTAGTTTGAGTTTTGGTATATGGGTCAAAAGCTCTTCCGCTTCCTTTATAGAAACGGCTGAACATCTCATAATATTCCAGACGGAGTACCTGAATTCCTACAATCAGGCCTTCCATACCGCATACGAACAGGTTGCCTAATACGACAACGATCCAGTTCGGGGAGCCGGATTCTGCGCCGGCGAGCATCAGCACGACTTCCATCATGGCAGCGTGGCTGACGGCAAATGCACCGATACGAACGAAAGAAAGGGTGTTGGAAAAGTAACTCAGCAAGGTTTCGAAAATCTCGAAAAATCCCTGTACAAAGAACATTGCCTTTCCTTCTTCCATCTTGTCTGCGCGTTTCTGGATCTTCCGCGTCAAAGGTTCCTTGAACAGAATGAGAAGCAGCGGAATGCCGAACATCACTGCAAGGACGATTCCTGCCGGTGTCTTGTGTCCTGTCATAAAAAGTACGATCGTTGCCACTGCGGAAGCGTAAAATACAAGGCCTGCCATTCCATTTGCGTCAAACCATGCATTTTCTACATCGTGAGACCGGAGCGCATTGACGATGTGCAGGATCATGGCGAGGATGATCAGCCCCATACCAAACGCTACGGACACGATAAATACAGTGTTCAGCTTACCGATGAACGGCAGTGTGGTCATGTGATCGATCGGCCTTAGCCAGATTGGTTCTATGATATCTTCAAACCCGAAAATACTTCCGAACATAAATCCGAAGATTGTAGAAAATACACCTGCACATGCAATAATTCCGGCAAGCGGTTTTTTCTTAAAATGATAGATCAGAAAACCACCAATCAACAGCAGCAGTCCCTGCCCCACATCACCGAACATAACTCCGAAAATAAAGGAGTAGGTGACAGCAACAAAAATAGTCGGATCGATCTCGTTGTGAGCAGGAAGTCCGTACATGCCGATGAACATTTCAAATGGTTTGAACAGCTTCGGGTTCTGCAGCTTGACCGGAGGATCTCCAAAATAAGTGTTCCGGTCTTCTTCCACGACAACAAATACCTTGTCATCATCCTTGACTTCTTCCATAAAGCGGGCAACGTCGTCTTCTGACATCCAGCCGCATAAAATGTAGTAGTCTTCTTTCTGATCTTCCATCCGGGCTGCCATTTTCCGGACATCGAAATTGTGGGCAAGCTCTTCCAGACGCTGCTTTGCAGCTACGATCTGAGGGGCTTTTTTGACAAGCATGTCGGCTGCCTCTTTATTTAGATCCTCAATTTTTCGAGAAATATCGGCAATCTGACGGTTTAGTTTCTGGCAGGCATCTGCCGGTGTTCCGGTGTATTCATCCGGAATGGTGATCTTTTCAAAATGCAGGGAACGGAATACAGCATCCACTTTCTGAGATTCTCCGGGTGAAACAAAATATGCACCGTAGAGATAGCTTTCGTCCTGTTCTCCTTTGACAAAAATTGCACCAAGATCATCGATCAGATATTTTTCCAGGCGGCCGTATTGTTCTACCGGAATCCGTCCAAACCGGTAGTTGATGTATTTGTAGCGCAGAATCCGGTCCAGTTCTCCGTCCAGCGGACGAAATGGCTCAATGAGCTTTTGCTTGTTTGCAAGTGTTTCTGTTTCTTTTTTGAGCTTTTCTTTCTTTGCCTGGATCTTGAGATACGCCTCATTTGTAGTGCGGATCAGTTCGAAAATATCATCCAGACCAAGAGAGGTATCCGGGGAAATTTCATCGGCATTCTCCAGATATCCGGCGAATTCTTCGGCTTTGCCAAGTGCATCCTTGTAAGGATTGATCTCCACGAACGGCCGGAGATTATCCACAGTTTTTAATTCCGACAAAGCAGATTCGAGCTGGATCTCATATCTGGACAGATAGAGATCTGTCACCCGGTCGATATCATTTCTTGGGCCGGATATATTGATGAATTTCATTTTTACAATCATTAAATCTTTCCTCCAACATATCCTAAAGTCTCGCCAGAATTTAATCCGTAACGGATACATTCCATGGCGGTGGTCAGTTTTCGAAGTTCTTCTTCTTTTAAAAAGAGATACATGTTGATCGAAGCAATCGAATAGGGATTCTGTCTCCGGTCAGCTGTATATAGATGGTACAGGCAGTCCTCATACATCTGCTCGATCGTTAAGTCCTGTTCAAAATTATAATGTCTTGCGTATGGCGTCTTTTGAAGGACAGCAAAAAATTCATCCATATTAGATGCTTCTGCCATGGCTTTTATCTGCTCCACAGAAATCCGGTAATGAATCGGGATCAAAAGGGAGTAAATATCGGCTTCCTTCAAATTAAAATGCTTTTTGGCCCGGTAGATCCACTGCATATTCAGCAGATCAATCTTGGAGCCACAGTCTCTGGTGAAAAGCTCCAGTTCTTTTTTCTTCAGAAACTTTTTGCGCTCTTTCCACATGGCGGTAAAATAATAAAGGTTCAACGCAAGATCGTAATCAAACAGGGTGACAGACTGACTGTCTTTTAGTTTTTTCAGCGGTTCGTAATACTCTGTGCCTTTCAGATTTTCTACGAGCTGGTCCGTTGTTCTGGAGGTGATCAGCTTTTCAATGGAAATCTGCGAGTATTTGTCAAAAAACGGTTTCTTGTGGTTCAGATCAAATGGTTCCTGATAATGATTGATGACAATGCGCAGGCAGTAATTGATCAGATCCACCTCATACCGCTTTAAGTAAAGTTTTAAAAACTTTCTCTGATTCGGTCCGCAGAAACGGTAAATCTTTGTGTAATCGTGGTACAGCGAGAGAATCAGCACTTTTTCGATGTTGCCTCTGTGCAGCATGGTCTCATCCATATCCTGAAGTACATCCTGATAGGAAGAATTTGCATTTAAATAGGAAACCAGTTCGGTGATACTTGTAAGAGCTGATATCTCCTCAAACTGTTCATCTGTGAGCAGTCTGGCTTCCATGGCACGCAGCTTGGTGATGATCCCACTGTATTCGAGTAAGTTTCCCATATGTTACACCTCTGTGATTCGTTTTAAAATTTCCTGTGCATAAAGTGTGTGCCTGCTTTCGTATTCTTTCTTGAGTGCAAGTACACAACTGTCGTTTGATTCTGCCTGCTGATCTAAGAGAGTCTGCGTATCTGCTTCCAGAGCTTCCCGGATTTTTTGCAGATGTGCCTGTGTCTCTTGTTCCAGATCCAGATCAAACTGCTTTCGCTTTTCTTCATATTCTTTATCCAGGACGGATTTTTGAAGTTCCGCATGTTCTGCGATCGCAGATGCGGCAGATTCGATCTCCGTCAATTTGTTAATAATAGACTCCATAAAAAGCCCCCTTTTTAGTCAGAATATATAATACACTATCATACACCTTTTGGCTGAAAAAACAATCACTTTGTCGATTATTTTATGATTTTTCATAAAAATTCATATGAAAATAATCAAAATAGTCATATTTGTCTGTTTTCTGGAATATATAGTTTGTACAAAACTATGAAAAAATAAAGTGCAAAAAGCAATATATTACATAAAAATAACAATAAAACACTAGAAAACAGGGGGTGTGGTAAAATATAATAAAAATGATAAGTATATTGTGGAAAAACTATTCTTTTCACAGTATAAATTTGGGGCAAAACAAGGAGGAATACTATGAAGAAAGGAAAAAAAGGCCTTGCATTGGCAATGACACTGGCAGTCACAATGACTTCTGTGCCAACAGCTTTTGCGCTGGATGGCAATGCACAGCCGACAAAGCAGCCGGATAATCAGTTGGGTCAGAGAGATACAAAAGCGATTTCCTACAAGTATACAAAGCTGGATCAGGCACCAATGAAGGAAAGTGTGCAGGCAAGCTCTGAGAATACGCCGATGCAATGGAGTGAAGGCCGGCAAATCTGGCATTTGATGGGGATGTTAATACAGGATGGCATACCGATTATAACACACATCAAGGTCCGTATACGATAGAATGGAATTTGGGCGGAACCTATAAGATTGGAAAAGTGGAATATACTAGAAAGAAGACAGGAGCTGCCGGAATCTGGAAAGAAATTAAAATTGAAGTGAAAAATGGAGAAACTGGCAGTTGGCAGACTGCATATAATGGTACAATTGCAGAGACTGCAGATGGAGCAAGTACTGATATTACATTTGAACCAGTCGATGCAAGTGATGTAAAAGTTACGGTAGTAAAAAGTTATGATAATCCAGAAGGAAAATATGCTTCTGCCGGAGAAATCAATGTTTACTCTGCAACAAAAGAAGTGACTCTGGTAAATCCGATTAAAATCTTACCGGAAGAGGGTAAGACCACCACGATGAAAGAAGGCGAGACTCAGCAGTTCCGATATGAGTTGACGCAGGAAGCTGAAGAAGCGGGCGGAACCGTAAAATGGAGAGTTCAGGACAGTAGTATTCTGAAGGTGGATGAGAACGGTTTTGTGACAGCAGTTAGTGCTGGAAAAGGAAAAGTATCAGCCAATTATAAATTGGGAAATACAACCTATAATACATACATCGACGTTACTGTAGAAAAAGTAGAGACAGAATGCACGATTAGCCTGAACGGAACACAGTACAAAGGAATGAGTCTTCAGGAAGTTGTAGAACAATCAAAATTAACAGAATTAACGAGCGTAAAATTTGAGAGCGGTGTGATTCGTGATGCAGATTTTGATTATTTGAAAAAGTTCAATCGTCTTCAGTGGACATTGAAAGAATTCAGTATTGGTGACGATGTCAAATTACGGGGACTCAGTGGAGATGCCATTCCATTGAATGCTTTTTATGCATCGTATCCGGGATATAACATAGAAAAAGTATATCTTGGAAAAAATGTAAAAGGAATGGGAATGAATGCATTCGGAATGTGCAGAAGCTTAATCAGTTTTGAAGCACCTGGTCTGGAAGAAATGCATACTACTGCTTTGAACCGAGTGAATGGATTGGCGGAATTAAACCTGCCGTCATTAAAAGTAGTGAATGGTCCATTGTTTGGTAATATGAGCAATAGTACGACAGAAACAGTAAAACTTCCGGCTGTTACAGAGCTTGATGATGATGCGTTTAAATATTTAGGAGCATTAAAGACGCTGGAATTAGGCGCAACACCTCCGTCGTTGAGTATTTCTGCCGGTGAGTTGAAATTTGCAAAAGGTGTCGTAGATAATCTGAAACTTGTGATTCCGGAAGGTGCGTTAGATGCATATAAGGCAAGTCCTGGATATAATGCAGAGCAGAATACATGGTATGGAATCAAACTTTCAGAACCTCAGGAAGAAGTTCATATCAATGCAACGATCAACGGAACAGCTGTTGACGGTGCGAGCCTGGAAAAAGCAGTTGAAAAATCTGGTGTAGCTGTGGATGCGGTGACTTCCTTGACAATCAATTCCGGAAAAGTAACACAGGAAGATCTGGCTTATTTGAAGAGCATTTCAAGACTTGAAACATTCGAAATGAATGTTGGAGACAATCTGCAGTTGATCGGAATGGATGGACAGCCTACAACTGTATTAAGTAAAGATACCGCAGTGATTGAATTTGCACCTAAACGTGCCGGAAGCAGCCGCGCAGATATGACAACACTCACATTGGGCGGTATTACAGAAATTTACAATGGAGGATTAAAAGCATATGACTCTATTGAAACGATTCATATGCCAGATGTTGTTACAGTAGGAGCAAGTGCTTTTGGCTTGGGAGCATGGTTAGAGACATTAGATCTGTCCAGTGCAAAGACAATTGGAGCTAATGCATTTAATGGATGTAAGCGTTTGGAAAGTCTGACAATGAATGCAGTCGAGACACTGGGAGAAGGATCCTTTAAATACACAGATGCGCTTGATAGCCTGACACTTCCTGCTACGATTAAAAATATTGAAGATATTCGATTTGGAATTTGTAAAAATGGAAATAAGAGCGGTGCTAAAATTACAATTTTGGCAACAACTCCACCGACTGTTGACAGTGCGGCATTTACCGGTGTATCTAGTGTGACACGGCCGGCTACTGTGACAGTACCTCAGGGAGCGCTTGCTGCATATGTAGCTCAGGTAAATCCAAAGGCTGATGTAGCGAAAGTACTGAAGAGACAGGATATCAATTGGAATTCGTTGTATTTAAGAGAAGAAGGCTCTTCTTTGGTGGAATATAAGGCAAAATGTGGCACATGGGCAGATCAGTATGCATATGTAGCAACAGGCCAGACGATCACAGCAGATAAGTTGGCGGCTCTGCATAAAGATGATCAGAAGAACTTGAAAGAAAACGAAGAACTTAAAGGCTGGAATACAAAGAAAGATGGTTCCGGTGATATGGTGACAGCAGAAACGGTTGTATCAGAAGAAATGACCGTTTATCCGGTGATCGGAGAAAAAGCAGAAGAGATTCATATCACTGCAAAAGTAAATGGCGGAGAGTCTCTCGGTGGAGAAACTCTTGCAAAAGTAGTAGAAAAAGCAAATACGACAGCAGAAGGAGTTACATCTCTGGTGATTGAGTCCGGAAAAGTAACCCAGGACGATCTTGCAACATTGAAGAGTATGACAAGACTGACAAATCTGGAAATGAATCTGGACGGAGATCTGGAGCTGATTGGTGCAGAAGGAACAGCAACGACAGTATTACCGGCTGAGTTATTCATAAAATCCAGTCTGGAGACAGTTTCCTTGGCAGGATTTACAGAGATTGGAGAAAGCGCTTTTAAGGATACAAAATATCTGGAAAGTGTAACCATTCCGAATGTGACAGTGATTGGAGCCGGAGCATTTGCAAATACAGCGAGACTTGAGAGTATTGAACTTCCTGCAGTGACAGAAATTGGCGCAAGTGCATTTGCAAGAGCTCAGAAATTAGAGACAGTAACAATGCCAAGTGTTGTGACGATCGGAGCGTCAGCATTCGAACATACATTGGTAGAGGATGTAACACTCCCTGCTACGATCACAAGTATTGGATCCAGGGCATTTGTTGGTAAACCAAATGGTAAGAGAGAACTGCATATTACGATTGAAACAGCAACACCACCGACAATTGATGGTTCTTTTGCAACACATGCCGATGCTTATGTGAAAGTTCCAGACGGTTCTCTTGGAGCATATTTGCCGAATCTGGATCTGAGCAAACCATTTAAAAATTCAGGAGATACAAAATGGGGCGGACTTCGCGTGATTGATAATGCGCAGAAACTGCTGACTTATCATGGAGTGAACAGCTGGGATAAGATGTACGCATATGTGGTAAGCGGTACAGCGATCACAGAGAGCAGATTCCCGACTACATTTGAAAATGGAGACAAGATCTTAAGTGGATGGAATACATCAAAAGACGGAACAGGAACACCGGTGGATGCCAACACAGTTGTAACAGAAGATATGACGCTGTATGCACAGTGGAGCGAACCGGCAGTGGATCTGGATGTTGCCGTATCTTATTCAAATGTGGATGAAGCAGGCGAAACAATCTGGACAAATCAGGATGTGACCGTGACTCTGACAGCAAACGAACCTGTTCAGGATATTGAAGGATGGACTCGCGTATCCGATACCGTGCTGACAAAAGCTTACAGCCAGAATGGAACCTATAGCGTTACGGTAGTTTCCAATGACAATCAGCAGAAAGAAGTGACCTACACGGTAGCAGGCATTGACAAACAGGCTCCGAATGTAAGCGTCAAAGGCGAAGGAAATGGAGATCGTTTCCGCAAGATCACAGGAATCGCAGTGCACGATACAGAAGGTGTCAAAGAACTGAAGGTCAATGATACAGTTACAGAGATCAACAGCAAGTACAAATACCTGACAGACATCGAAAAAATCGGTGTAAAAGAAGGAGAAAATACAGCAGTTGTTGTAGATCAGGCAGGAAATGAAAAGACAGTGACATTCCACTATGATACCGTTGCTCCGACATTCCAGTGGATCGTGGACAACAGTAAACTGGAACAGTCCAAAGAAGTACGTCTTGAGACAAGCGAAGAGATCCAGCTTCCGGGTGAAGGATGGTCTCTGAAAGGCCAGGAAAACGGAACTTATGTCTATGTGAAGACCTTTACAGCAAACTGGAAAGACAAAGCATTTACAGTGACAGACCTTGCAGGCAATGTATCAGAACCGCAGTTTGTAGAAGTAAAACGCATCGACAATACAAAACCGGCAGTGTAGAACTGACACAGGATATCACAGACTGGACCAAGAAAGATGTAACTGTGACGATCAAGACCTCTGTAGACTGTGCAACACCGGAAGGATGGAAGAAAGTCAATAAGAGAACCTTCACAAAAGTATTTACTGCAAGTGGAGAATACAGCGTTACCCTGACAAGTGCAACAGGAGTGACAGGAGATGCGTATGTATTTAGCATTACAAACATTGACAAAGAAGCACCGGTGATTGATTATGCAGCCATTGAAGCAGCAAAGGGATATAAGAGAGAGATTCCGTTGAATGAGGGAGAAGAGTACACAGAAGAACAGCTGACAGAGATGTTCACAAAACCGGAGTGGGTAAAAGATAATTCCGGCACAGCAGCATTTAAAGTAGACAAATGGGGTCTGGAACACGGTCTGGATGGATATCAGCCATTTACATCCAAGACACCTGGTGAATATAAAGTTCGCTTCTATGCATACGATGCAGCTGGAAACAACAGCAGTTTTGATGTTTATGTGAAAGTATTAGAGCCGGAAGTAGAAGAACGCACGACAACAGTAAATTATACGGTATTTATTGACGGCCGTGTTCGTACCGGACAGTGGACACATACAGGAACTGAGACGGGAGAATTTAGATTTGATCTGTCTATGGTAAAAAATCTGCCGGCAAGCTATGAACTGGAAGAGGGAGAAGAAGGATATCGGATGCTGCAGTATGGTGATATGACTTCGGTAACGTTCTACCTTACAATAAAATAAAGAGCAGAGTTTTTAGATTCTGTAAACAGTTTTAAATCCGCCTGAGCAAACGAGGGAAAATAAAATCTCCGTCTGGTCAGGCGGAAATTTTGTATAGAAAAAAATATTTATAAGAATTTTATTTTGGTATATTCTGGTTTTCTGCTATAATATAATGGTCCGTTGAAAGGACATTTGATTCAGGGGATACAGAAGGGAGTATAAGAGATGAGATTACGTAATATTCCGCGTGCGGAAGGGACAATACAGAGCCATCAGGCAGCAATCAAGCGTCCGGAAGATCAGAAAGGATGCTGGAAGCAGGTGTTTGGAAATGAGAATCCGATCTACATAGAGATCGGCATGGGAAAAGGTCGTTTTCTGTTAAATATGGCAAAGCAATATCCGAATGTCAATTTTATCGGGATTGAGAGATATTCCAGTGTATTATTGCGTGCACTGGAAAAGTATGACACAGAAGAGTTTCAGGAACTGACAAATATCCGGTTTGTTTGCATGGATGCAAAAGAACTTTCGGAAGTGTTTGCAAAAGGAGAAGTGGAGCGGATTTATTTGAATTTTTCCGATCCATGGCCGAAGGCACGCCATGTAAAGAGAAGACTGACTTCTACAGAATTTTTTGCCCGTTATGACAAGATCCTTGCAGAAGACGGGACAGTGGAGTTTAAGACGGATAACACAGAGCTGTTTAATTTTTCGCTGGAGCAGATCAGAGAATATGGATGGACAGTACTCAGCTATACATACGACTTGCATCATCATGAAGAGATGAATAAAGGAAATATTATGACAGAGTATGAAGAAAAGTTTTCTGCAAAAGGGAATCCGATCAATAAACTGATCGCAGGAAGAGGTACAGAAACACCGACAGAGTAAATTCACACCTTTCTCCATGCTGCATACAATAAAAGTGAGGAATACCCACAGTTGGAGAGCGGGCGATGGGGTGGAAAAGAAGCTGGAAAGAGAAACTGCGTCAGAAAATGTACTGCCAGGCAGAACTAAACAGACAAATATTATGTATAAAACGCTCATTAGAAGAAGTATGTGCGATACTCAATACAGGATGTTGCCGTAAATAATAAAAGTAAAAAGAGTAGGTGTTTGAGATGAAGATCAGAGTAACTGCGAAAAATTATCCACAGGAAGTACTGAGGTCTGAGACACCGGTTCTGGTAGAGTTCTTTGCTGTATGGTGCGGAAAATGCGCTATGATGGAAGATGTGCTGGATGAAATTGCGAAGGAATACGATGGACGTGTGAAGGTGTGTCAGATAGAGATTGAAGAATCAGCAGTTCTGGCAGCAGAATTTGAAGTAGGGATTGTTCCTGCGTTTGTGGTGTTCCGCGATGGAAAACCGGTGAATTATGCCAATGGTGTACTTGCGAAAGATGTTTTGATCAGAATGCTGGAAATCTGAAAAACAGCTTTCGGATGGAGAGAAATTCCTTTCAATCCGGAAGCTGTTGTGTATAATGATGAGAAAATTAAAAAAATTACAAAAAAATAAAAAAATACTTGATTTTTTATAAAGAGTAATATATAATAATTCTTGCGTTACAGATTAAGTAACAACATAAGGATGCGCGATTAGCTCAGTTGGTAGAGCACCTGACTCTTAATCAGGGTGTCCAGGGTTCGAACCTGATCGCGCACTTAGAAATCACTGTTTTTGCAGACCAGAAGCTGCGGGGGCGGTGGTTTTTTGTGCGTATTTTTAAGATGGTTCAGTCTTTTCATTATTTTGCCGGAGGTAAGTGTAAGCAACAAAAGTACCATATTTTTTGAGTATTATTTCGGATCTTGAAAATATAATGAGGATATCGGTCTGAATGAACTTGCGGATGGACAAGGCAAAAGGTCTGCTCAAAAAAGGATACAAAGTATACGAAGTAAGTGAAATGGTAGGATACAATAATCATCGCTATTTCACAGATATTTTTAAAAAGTATACAGCGAGACGCCAAAAAACTACCAGGATCATGTGTATCATCAGGATGCAGAATGAAAAAAGTTGTTTTTCGTGAAGAAATAGAGAAAAACATTTTGTGTTTTCGTGAAAAAAGTGCTGTATACATTTCTGTTTTTCGTGATATAATAAAGAAAAACATGGAAAAAGGGGGATGTATATGGTTTTTAAGCGTAAAGTATACGATAAGCTTTTGGAATGGAAAAAATTATCGGCCGGGGCATCTGCAGTATTGCTGGAGGGAGCAAGGCGTATTGGAAAAAGTACGATCGTAGAAGAATTTGCGAAAAATGAATATGATGATTATATGGTCCTTGATTTTGCAAGAGAGAATAAAGATGTGCGAAATAATTTTATTGAAAATATGGATGATCTGGACAGCTTTTTTCGGAATTTGTTTTTGTTAAAAGGAAAAAGCCTGAATGGAAAAAATTGTGTGATTATTTTTGATGAAGTACAGTTGTTCCCGTATGCAAGACAGGCAATTAAATATTTGGTGGCAGACGGAAGATATGAATATATAGAAACGGGATCCCTGATTTCTATTAGAAAAAATGTAAAAGACATTTTGATTCCGTCAGAAGAATATAGAATAAAGATGTATCCCATGGATTTTGAGGAATATTTATGGGCATTGAACGATACTGTGACGATTCCGGCAATCACAGAAGCATTTCAAAAGCGAAGAGCGCTTGGAGATGCGATCCACAGAAAGATTATGAAAACATTTCGTACTTATATGGTGGTCGGCGGAATGCCACAGGCAGTGGAGGCATTGGTCAGTGGAAAAACTTTTGCACAGATTGATTTTGTAAAGCGCAATATTTTGAGCCTTTATGAAGAAGATCTGTCAAAATATGATAATGAAAACAGAGAAAAAGCTTCTGTGATATATAAGACGCTTCCGGAACAGTTGGAAAATAAAAACTCTCATTTTAAATTTTCTCTTTTGGATAAGAATGCCAGATATCAAAACTATGTAGATGCAGTTAGTTTTATTGCAGAATCAATGATCGGAAATGAATGTATCAATGTAACGAAGCCGGAGGTTCATTAGAATTGTTTGCGGATAGGAGTAATTTCAAGTTGTATATGGGGGATACCGGACTTTTGGTAACACAGGTTATGAAGAATCGAGATGATTCCGATGAAGATCTGTATAAATCTCTGATCGTTGGAAATTTAGGGATCAATCAGGGGATGATTCTGGAAAATATGGTGGCTCAGATGCTGCGTGCATCCGGGCACGATTTGTATTTTCATGAGTATCTGTACAGACCGGAAGGCTCATCGAGAGAAAAGAAATATGAGATAGATTTCATGACCGTGAAAAAGAAAAAGATATGTCCGATCGAAGTAAAGTCATCGGGGTATACATCGCATAAATCATTTGATTATTTAATTCGAAAATATCAGTTGAAAATGGAAGACAGATATATCATTTATACGAAAGATCTGAAATACCAGGATGGGATTTTGTATCTGCCGATTTATATGACGATGTTGATTTAGGAAAAGGTCGGTTTCTAAAAGATCCCCAAACGATATTTGCAAACCAATAATCTGAACAAAGTGTTGCAAATTTAGATGGGGATCATCCAGTTATATAAAAAAGATATTGCCAAATATGATCCAAATGAGAATTTAAATGAGCATTTTAAATTTTCAATATATGAACACAGCTTTATCTGGTTAAAAGAAGCAGGAGTTGCGTTACCTGTATTCTGTGCGCAGGAACCAAGAATCCCATTGCTACTGTCAAAGGCGACGAATATGTTTAAATTATTTTTGTCTGATGTGGGATGCTGAAAAAGCAGAGATTACCGGAAGATTATATTTACCAGATGGATCTGAGCATCCTGCAGGATGACTGATGTTTTCACTCCATCTTTCCACGTGACCCCGCGCAGAGGGAAGGGCGGCTTACACCGTCCCCCTCTTCACAAGCATAGTAGACACCTCTGTCTTTGTCGGAGGCTGTCCGGGTGTATTTAAAAGATCGATGAGTTTTTGCGCAGCAGCTTCTCCCATATACTGTTTCGGGACATGGATGGTTGTCAGTGCGGGCTCAACGACGCTACCAAGAGGGAGGTTGTCGAATCCGACGATACCGATATCCTGCGGGATCCGATATCCGCTTTCTTTTAAGGCTTTCATGGCGCCTACTGCAATCAGATCGTTGTCTGCAAAGTAGCAAGAGGCCAGTTCTTCTCCATTTTTGATCAGTTCCAGCATGTCGGTATATGCCCCTTCCATGGAAGGGGTCAGGCTGTGGACGATCGAGCGGGAGGAGGACATACCAGCCGCGCGCACTGCCTTGTAAAAACCTGAGGAACGCTCTGCAAAGTTGCTGATCTGGTAGGCGGATCTAAGATAACCGGGCTGTGTTTTACAAGTCCGGATCAGGTGTCTGGCTGCCAGATATGCACCCTGCACATTGTTGATCAGAACGCAGTTACAGGGAACTGTCTCAAAATAAGCATCCAGAAGGACAACCGGGATCGGAAGATTTAAAAACGGTTTCAGATCTCCGGCTTCCATTTCTGTTCCAAGCAGAATGATTCCTGCACAGTCAGAATACTGAATTTCTTCAATCTGTTTCGTGATCGTATCCTCATCTTCATAAATATAGCTGATCTTCAGACGATAGTCATTCTTTTTGCATCCCTGTGAAATTCCCTCGGAAACCTGAGAGAAAAACGGGGTATCTGCAACAACTGTTCCATGTTTTTTATAGATAACAAAATAAATCGCCCCGGAAGTGGTATGTTTTTCCGCGATCCGGGAAAAATCATATCCATATTTTTCTGCGGCATCCAGGACGAGCTGCCGTGTTGCAGTGCTGACTCCTGGTTTGTGGTTCAGTGCCATGGAGACAGCGGCGGCAGAAAGATTCAATTTTCTTGCAAGTTCCTTTGCTGTAATTCCCATATATGATCCTTTCGAATTGTTGTTTTGTGTTCTGAATTTATTATGAACCAGATACAAAGAAAAAACAATAATTAAGTGAAAAATACTTAATTATTGGATGAAATTGAGTTTCTGCGAAGCTATACTGAAGTTAGAAAACAACAAGAAAATCCTTGAAAGAAAAAGCAAAATACACAAATACAAAGGGTATGTGAAAGGAGACTGAATCATGAAAAAAATCAAGCTGGGATTTGCACCCACAAGAAGAAGTATTTTCAGCGCACCGGATGCGGTTAAGTACAGAGGGCTGACAGCACAGAGACTAAAAGAGTTGGGTGTGGACTTTGTGGACATCACAGACATCAACGAAGAAGGACTTCTGTATGATGACAAAGATGTCGATAAAATCGTAGAAAAATTCAAAAAGGAAGGTGTGGATGGTCTGATGCTCCCACACTGTAATTTCGGTACAGAATACGTCTGTGCAAGACTGGCAAAGAAACTGGATGTTCCGGTGCTTTTGTGGGGACCGCTGGATGAGAGACCGGAGCCAAACGGTGTGAGACTGCGCGACACACAGTGCGGACTGTTTGCAACAGGAAAGGTGCTCAGAAGATTTCAGATTCCATTTACATATCTGACAAACTGCAGATTAAACGATCCGGTCTTTGAACGTGGAGTCAAAGATTTTCTTGCAGTATGTAATGTCGTAAAAACATTTAAAAATATCCGGATTCTTCAGATTTCAACACGTCCGTTTGACTTCTGGACGACAATGTGCAATGAAGGAGAATTGCTCGAAAAATTTAATATTCAGCTGGCGCCGGTTCCGATGACAGAGCTGACAGAAGAAGTAAAAACAGTTCGTGAAGACAAAGAAAAAATGGAGCAGATGATCGCTTACATCAAGGATACTATGGTTATCAAGATCAAAGAAGAGGAAGTAGAAATGGTAGCAGCTCTGGCTCTGGCAATGAAGAGTCTGGTAGAGAAATATGGATGTCAGGCAGCTGCGATCCAGTGTTGGAATGCGCTTCAGACAGAAATCGGAATTATGCCATGTGCAGCAAATGCGATTCTCAATGAACAGGGCATTCCGGTAGTCTGTGAAACCGATATTCACGGAGCAGTGACCGCACTTCTGGCAGAAGCTGCGGGAATGGATGAAAAGAGAGGATTTTTCGCAGACTGGACGATCCGTCATCCTGACATTGAAAACGGAGAACTGCTGCAGCACTGCGGGCCATGGCCGATGTCGGTTGCACAGGAAAAACCGGAACTGACGTATCCGCTGGCATTCGAGCATCCGGGAAGTCTGACTGCAGAAGCAAAACACGGAGAAGTGACACTGTGCCGCTTCGATGGAGACAATGGAGAATATTCACTTCTTCTTGGAAACGCAAAAGGTGTGGAAGGACCGAAAGGAATGGGAACATATCTCTGGGTAGAAGTGGAAAACATCAAACGTCTGGAAGCCAAGATTGTAGAAGGACCGTATATTCACCACTGTGTCGGTATTCACAAAAATGTAGTTCCGGTACTGTATGAGGCATGTAAATATATCGGCGTGAAACCGGATCTCTATGATCCGATCGAGGAAGACGTAAAAGCATATCTGCGCGGTGAGTGAGAGAAAGGAAGGTAAGATATGAATTTAAAAGCATTGGCTTATCAGCTTAGAAGAGACACCATAGACATTATCTGTGCCGGAAAGGCAGGGCATATCGGCGGTGACATGAGCGTGATGGAAGTTCTGGTAGAGCTGTATTTTGATCAGATGAACATTGACGCAAAAAATCCAGAAGATCCGGACAGAGATCTGTTTGTACTCAGTAAGGGTCATTCTATGGAGGCATACTATGCAGTGCTTTCGGAAAAAGGATTTCTGGATAAAGAAGATGTCCTGAAAAATTTCAGCAAATTTGGTTCTAAATATATTGGCCATCCGAATAATAAACTGCCGGGTATCGAGATGAATTCCGGTTCTCTGGGACATGGACTTCCGGTCTGCGTAGGAATGGCAAAGGCAGCCAAAATGGATCACAAAGACCGCCGCGTGTATGTAGTTATGGGAGATGGAGAGCTGGCGGAAGGGTCTGTCTGGGAAGGCGCCATGGCAGCACATCAGTATCAGTTGGATAATCTGTGCGCAGTGGTAGACCGTAATCGTCTTCAGATTTCCGGAAACACAGAAGATGTGATGGGACACGATGATTTGCATGAACGTTTCAGAAGCTTTGGGTGGCATGTGATCGATGTAAAAGACGGAAATGATATCGATGAACTGCACGCTGCATTCGAAGAGGCAAAGCGTGTGAAGGGGAAACCAACGGTACTGATCGCCAATACGGTGAAAGGAAAAGGTTCTTCTATTATGGAAAATAAAGCAAACTGGCATCATAAAGTTCCGACACAGGAAGAGTATGATATCATTATGAAAGACTTAAAAACTGCAGAGGAGGCGTTGTCATAATGGGAAAAACAGCAAATAAACAGATAATCTGTGAAGTATTGATGGAAGCTGCAAAAGAAGATAAAGATATTGTTGCGCTCTGCAGTGATTCCAGAGGAAGTGGATCTTTTACACCATTTGCAGATACGTATCCGGAACAATTCGTGGAAACCGGAATTGCAGAACAGAATCTGGTCAGTATTGCAGCCGGACTTGCAAAATGTGGAAAGAAATCTTATGCGGTTTCACCGGCATGCTTCCTTTCTACAAGAAGCTATGAGCAGTGTAAAGTGGATGTTGCATATTCCAACACGAATGTAAAACTGATCGGAATCAGTGGCGGGGTCAGCTACGGTGCTCTGGGGATGAGTCATCATTCCGCGCAGGATATTGCGGCAATGAGTGCGATTCCGAATATGCGCGTTTATATTCCAAGTGATCATCTGCAAACGAGAGAACTGACAAAAGCGTTGTTAAAAGATGAAAAACCGGCGTACATCCGTGTGGGAAGAAATGCAGTAGATCCGACTTACGAGGAAGATAATGTACATTGAAATGGATCATGCGACAGTTGTGACAGAAGGAAATACAAATGGAAACGACGTAGCGATCATCGCCTGCGGAGAAATGGTAAAACCAGCCAAAGATGCAGCCAGGCTTTTAAAAGCAGAAGGAATTTCAGCGTCCGTTCTGGATATGTACTGCATCAAACCACTGGATGAGGAAGCAATCGTGCGCATGGCAGGAAATGCAAAAGCAGTCCTTACAGTAGAAGAGCATGCACCGTTTGGAGGACTTGGTTCTATGGTGGCACAGGTAACAGGAAGAGAATGCCCGAAAAAAGTAGTAAATATGTCTCTTCCGGATGCACCGGTTATCACAGGAACTTCAAAAGAAGTATTTGATTATTACGGCCTGAATGCAGAAGGTATTGCGAACAAGGCAAAAGAAATCCTGAAATAGGGGACAGGAGAGAGGACATGGCAGAGAGCTATATTATCAGTATTGATCAGAGTACGCAGGGAACAAAAGCGCTGCTTTTTGATCAGGACGGCATGCTGCTTCAGAGAAAAGATCTCCCGCATAAGCAGATGATCAATGAAAAAGGATGGGTTTCTCATGATCCGGAAGAAATTTACCAGAATGCCGTACAGGTGGTGAAAAATCTGGTAGAGGCGTCCGGGATTTCAAAGGAGAGCGTCAAAGGAATCGGAATCAGCAATCAGAGAGAAACTTCTCTTGTCTGGGAAAAAGAGACCGGAAAAGCAATCGCGCACGCTGTTGTCTGGCAATGTGCAAGGGCCGCTGAAATCTGCCGCCGTGTGGAGAAAACAGGGGCGGCAGAGATGATCCGGAAAAAGACAGGGCTTGCGCTTTCGCCGTATTTTCCGGCTTCGAAACTGGCATGGCTGAAAGAAAATGTAGAAGGTGCAGAAGCACTGGCAAAGAAACATGCGCTGTGTTTCGGAACAATCGATACCTGGCTTGTATACCGGATGACACATGGAACGTCTTATAAAACGGATTACTCCAACGCATCCCGCACCCAGTTGTTTGATATTTTTGAGCAGAGATGGGATGAAGAAATCTGTCAGTTATTTGGACTGGATGCACAGGATCTGGCAGAAGTATGTGATTCGGACAGCTGTTTCGGAGAGACAGATCTGGATGGATTTTTTGAAAAACCAGTTCCGATCCACAGTGTACTGGGAGATTCCCATGGAGCATTGTTTGGGCAGGGGTGTCTGGAAAAAGGAATGATCAAGTCCACGTATGGAACCGGATCATCTATTATGATGAATATCGGGGAGACACCGGTGCTGAGCACGCACGGTGTAGTAACTTCTCTTGCATGGGGAATGCAGGGGAAAATCAACTATGTGCTGGAAGGAAATATCAACTACACGGGAGCAGTCATTACATGGCTCAAGGATGATATGGAACTGATTCAGTCGCCGGCAGAGACGGAAGAACTCTGCAGAAAGGCAGAAGCAGACGACAGTCTGTATTTTGTTCCGGCATTTACAGGACTTGGAGCTCCGTACTGGAACAGTGAAGCGAAGGGCGCTTTAATCGGCATTACAAGAACGACAAGAAAGGCGGAAATGGTGTGCGCAGGAGTAGAATGTATCGCATACCAGATTGCAGATGTGGTAAATGCGATGAGTCAGGATGCAAAAACCGAGATTCAGGAGCTGCGAGTGGACGGTGGTCCGACCAGAAATCAGTATCTGATGCAGTTCCAGAGCGATATCCTGAATCGAAAGGTGCTTGTGCCGGATGCAGAAGAGCTCTCCGGGATTGGAGCTGCTTATGCAGCCGGAAGAGGACTGGGGCTGTATGGAGATGAAGTGTTTACGCGTCTGAAACGTCAGGAATATGCGCCGAAGATGTGTGAAGAAATAAGAGTGCGAAAGTACAATGGATGGAAAGACGCTGTAAAGCGTATTAAAGTAAATGCTTGCGAACTTCAGAAGGTGTGTATGCAGTAAATCGTAATAAATATGGGAAATTCGGATTTCATTGACGTATTGAAGAAACGAAATTCCCATATTTTTTTGAAGAATCGGCAGAAGTGCTCTTTGAAAAAGTCAATATCGACTTAAAATAAGTTAAAAAGGCTCTAGTATCTTTGGAAAATACACCATATAATATACTTGTAAAGAGAAAAAGAGATAAAAAAGGATTAGGTGAGGAATATGAACAATACAGTAGTATTGAAAGACAGAGCATATGTCGAGAAGAAGCAGAGTAAGAAAACATGGATGGACAGAGTGAAAAAATATTTTCAGGAAAACAGAGAAACGATCATAGCAGGACTTCTCTCTATGAATGGTGATGTAAATGCGTATCGCATGTTGGAGTGGAAAGATAAATAATGGAATATACAGTTGGCAAATAATGCTCCGGGGTCGAGAGAGACTTACGGAGTTTTTTAATGGTTTTATTTAGGGATAAAGGAATTGTTTTTCATTGGCTGATGTCGTATAATAGCACAAAATGTAGTAATCTGAAGGGGTGGAGTGTATGGAAAAGGATATGACCGTTGGGAATCCAACGAAGATGATACTGAATTTTACGATTCCTCTTTTTATAGGAAATGTATTTCAGCAATTGTATAATATGGCAGATACAATCATCGTCGGAAAATTTGTAGGGGCAAATGCGTTGGCGGCAGTAGGGTCTACAGGAACGATCATGTTTTTGATCATTGGTTTTCTGCAGGGGATGACTGCCGGATTTACAGTGCCTACTGCACAGAAATTCGGAGCCGGAGATATGAGATCCGTTAGAAAAACAGTAGGTTCAGCTGCGATCCTGTCGCTCATCGTGTCAGCGATCATGACTGTGATCAGCATGGTGGGAATGAGATGGTTGCTTCATTTTATGAATACGCCGGATAATATTTTTGACGATGCTTATCGGTATATTATGGTGATCTGTGCAGGGATTTTTGCGCAGGTGTTATATAATCTGCTGGCAAGTATTCTGCGTGCGCTGGGAAACAGCAAGACACCGCTTTATTTTCTGATCCTGGCTGCGGTTTTGAATATTATTCTGGATCTGGTATTTATTATTGTGTTCCATATGGGAGCGGCAGGCGCGGCTTATGCAACTGTGATCGCACAGGGCATCTCAGGAGTGTTATGTCTGGTTTATATCATCAGAAAGGTTCCGATTTTAAGACTTACAAAAGAAGACTGGAAATTGGATGGAACATTGGTGAAGATCCAGTTTGGAATTGGATTTCCGATGGCGTTTCAATATTCCATCACGGCGATCGGCGCAATGATGATGCAGTCTTCTCTGAATATCCTGGGTTCCGTGGCGATTGCAGGATTTACGGCAGCCAGCAAGATCGAGCAGCTGGTAACACAGGCGTATGTGGCGCTGGGAACGACGATGGCAACTTATTGTGCCCAGAATATGGGGGCAGGAAAGATTCTCAGGATCCGACAGGGATTTAAAAGCGCGACATGGATGGGCTTTGCATATGCCGTTGTGACGGGGATATTTGTGATGTTTGCAGGCAAATATCTGACGCCATTATTTCTGTCAGAAAATCTGGGGCAGATCATGGGATATGTGGATATTTATCTGAAATGTGTCGGACTGTTTTTTATTCCGCTTACTGTGGTGAATGTGTATCGAAATGGAATCCAGGGCATGGGATTTGGAATTCTTCCAATGATGGCCGGGGTGGCAGAACTGATCGGAAGAGGTGTAGTTGCCATCGGGGCGGCACACTATAAAAGTTATGTGGGAGTATGTCTGGCAAGTCCTGCGGCATGGGTGCTGGCAGGCGGGCTGCTGCTTGTGATGTATTTTCATATCATGAAGAGGTACACGGAGGATTTGAGCGGCCAGAAGTAGAAAGAATTACGAAAGAGGAAAAAGATGCGCGGCAAAAGAGAAAGAACCAAAACAGTAAAGTATATATGGAGCGGACTTTTATTTCTGGCGGTCAGTGGCATTTTGACACTGATCGCAAGAATCAGTCTGTCATTTTCGGAATGGTATTCTACTTATATTTACAAAGGCCTGGTGTCTGTGATCGGGCGGTTGTTTGGGAAAGTTCCATTTTCGTTTGTGGAGCTGAGTCTTTATGTTGTGATTTTTTTGATGATTGGAACTGGAATCCATGCAGCTTTCGAGTCCAGGAAGGCAGGAAGAAAAGCAATTTGGCAATGGCTTGCGGGATTGTTTTTGGGCGGCTGTATTATGCTGTTTGTATTTGTGATCAACTGCGGCATCAATTATCATAGAGAATCTTTTTCGGAAAAATCCGGGCTCAAAATACAGACGTATTCGGTGAAAGACTTGCAAGCAACCTGTCAATGGCTGACAGAAGAGGTCAATCGTCTGAGTGCACAGGTAGAGAGAACTGAAAACGGAGAGCTGCAGCTGCCGGAGGAGATACGACAAGAAGCAGTCCGGTCCATGCAGGCACTTGGCAGGCAGTATCCTGCGCTTCAGGGATATTATCCGAATCCCAAGCCGGTGCTGGTTTCAGAAATCCTGTCATATCAAAAACTGATGGGAATTTATGCGCCATTTACGATCGAGGCAAATTATAATCAGGATATGCCGTCATATGATTTTCCGTTTACCATGTGTCATGAATTGTCTCACTTACGAGGATTTATGCAGGAGGAAGAAGCCAATTTTATTTCATTTCTGGCATGCAGGGAGTCAGACATGACAGAATTTCAGTACAGTGGAACGCTGTCTGCGTGGGAGTACGCCATGAATGCTCTATACAGGGCAGATCCAAAAGTGTGGCAGGAAGTAAGAGAAGGTCTGAGCAAAGCGGCAGAACCGGATTTGCGGGCAGACGATCAGTTTTGGTCAGAATATGATGGGAGCGTGGCAGAAGTGGCGAATATGGTGAATGACACGTATCTGAAAGCAAATGGACAAAAGCAGGGTGTCAAAAGTTACGGGAAAATGACGGATCTGTTGGTTGCTTATGATCAGAGTCTTTGAAAAGAGTGAAAAAGTGATTTGAAAACGGAATATTTTGGGTTTAGGAACATAGAATAGAAGTGTAGAAAAAGTAAAAGAAAAAAAGAATAAAAAAATTTTCAAAAAACACTTGCAATTCTAATGGAGCTATGATAATATATAACTCGGTCATCACTGAAGCAGTGATACAGACAAGGCTCCATGGTCAAGCGGTTAAGACATCGCCCTTTCACGGCGGTAACACGGGTTCGATTCCCGTTGGAGTCATTAGTCTTCGGACTAACAACAAAATAAGGCGCAGTAGCCAAGTGGTAAGGCGTGGGTCTGCAACACCCTGATTCACCGGTTCAAATCCGGTCTGCGCCTCTTGGGAAACCTCAGAAACTTATGTTTCTGAGGTTTTTTGTTGTGTCACAGTAAAAATACCCCCTGGAGTGGTAGTAGGAAATCAAAGCAAACCAGCAAGCGTATCACAAAACCCCAGTATGATCCCAATGCAGAAGTAGATTATCTGGATAGCCAGATGAAACGTATTCCATTTATTGCGCAAATGAAAGCATTGGATTTTGAAAGATATAAAGTACAATACCGGCAGGACGGAAGATTAGAGGCAGGAATGCCGGTGATAGATGGACGGGATCAGGAGCTTTGCCTGGAAATTCTGAAACCGTTATGCAGATAGATTATAAGTTTCTTCAGGATGGATTGTTTCTTCCGGATGACAGCGGATAAACCTAACAGCAGAAACCAAAGCTACCTTAAAAATAAATTTTACAAACTTTTAAAGCAAACTTGATCATAACCAGAAATTGTTTATGTTAAACTTGCTCAAGAAAAAACGATTGGAATTTTATTCCGTCAGACTCATGACAGGAGGATTTGAGCAATGAAGTTTAAACTAAAGCCAATAGAGAAAAAATGGATTCTTTATGATATCGGGAATTCAGCATTTGCGCTTCTGATCTCTACGATCATACCGATTTATTTTAATTATCTGGCGGGTGATGCCGGAATTTCAGAAGTGAATTATCTGGCGTACTGGGGATATGCAACCTCAGCGGCAACCGTAATCGTAGCTGTGTTGGGGCCGCTCCTTGGAACGGTCTCTGATGTAGCGGGAAGAAAAAAGAAAATCTTCATGATCGCACTGTTAGCGGGAGCATTTGGCTGTGTATTTCTTGGATTTATGCAGTCCTGGATTTGGTTTTTGTTGTTGTTTGTATTTGCAAAATCAGCGTATTCTTTAAGTCTTGTGATCTACGATTCGATGCTTACCGATATTACATCGGAAGAACGGATGGATGAAGTCTCTGCGCAGGGATATGCCTGGGGGTATATCGGAAGCTGTGTTCCGTTTATTTGCAGTCTGTTGCTGGTATTGTTTTATGATAAAGTGGGAATTTCGATGCAGACAGCGATGGGGATTTCGTTTTTTCTGGTAGCGGTCTGGTGGATTGCACTGACGGTTCCGCTTCTGAAATCATACCGTCAGACACACAGTCGGAAACCGACAGTACACGCAGGACAGTCCGGTGTGCAAAGATTGGGACAGATCGTTTCTGAATTAAGAAAAGACAAAAAAGTGCTGTTTTTTCTGGCAGCATTTTTCTTCTATATTGATGGGGTATATACGATCATTGACATGGCAACTGCATATGGTACTGCTTTGGGGCTGGATACCACAGGTCTTTTGCTTGCACTCCTCTTGACACAAATTGTTGCATTTCCGGCGGCTCTGTTGTTTGGAAAGATTTCCAGAAAAGTAAGTGCATCGAGACTGATTCTGGTATGTATTTCTGCGTATTTTCTGATCGCTCTGTATGGGATCGGACTTCACAGGCAGTATCAGTTCTGGATCCTGGCAGTCTGTGTGGGATGTTTTCAGGGAGCAGTTCAGTCCATGTCCCGTTCCTACTATGCGAAGATCATTCCGGCAGAAAAATCCGGAGAATACTTCGGAATTTATGATATTTGCGGAAAAGGAGCTTCTTTTATGGGAACTATTCTGGTGTCTGCAGTGAGCCAGATTACAGGCAGTGTAAATCTGGGAGTAGGAGCGCTTTCTGTGATGTTTCTGGCAGGCTTTTTCTTGTTTTTGAAAGCGGACAAAACAGAAAAAAGCGAGGAAGAACAAGAAAATCCAGGCGTACTTTTTCAGCAGCCTGGATTGGGTCAGTGATCTATGCAAAAAATGCTTTTGCAGCTTTGAGAAGATATTCGGTATCCTTGACTCCGGCAGTTTCATATGGAGAATGCATTGCCAGTTGAGGAAGTCCGATATCTACGGTATTAAGTGCGACCTGCGTGTTGGAAATATTGCCCAGTGTGGAGCCGCCTGCCATGTCGGAACGGTTGGTAAATGTCTGATACGGAACGTCTACCTGCTTGCAGATATCCTTGAACATAGCGGCAGAAATGCCGTCTGTGCAGTATTTCTGGTTGGCGTTATATTTGATGACGATTCCTTCATTTAAATACGGGCGGTTGACAGGATCCGCTTTATCTGTATGGTTTGGATGAACTGCATGGGCATTGTCCGCAGAGATCATAAAACTCTTGGACAGTGCGATAAAGTAATCCTGTGTATCCATGCCGAATACCGTACAGATACGGAACAGCGTATCTCTAAGGAACGTAGATGCAGCACCCTGTTTTGTTGTACTTCCGACTTCTTCGTTATCCAGAACGCAGTGAACGGAAACCGCCTGTTTGCGGTCTGCGCCAAGCAGTCCGTAAAGAGAAGCACAGGCACACTGGAGATCATCCAGACGTGTAGCAGAGAGAAATTCCTCGTTTGCTCCCCAGAGAGTTCCCTTCTGACGATTGTAGAGGAAGAGGTCGTGACTCAAAATTTCCTCTTTTTCGACACCGGCATACTTTGAAATCGTATCTAAGAACGTATCTTTTGCAGAAATATCCCCGTATAATGGAAGCAAGTCTTTCTGTGCATTATAAGCGTATCCGCTGTTGGCATCCCGGTTCATATGAATGGCAAGATTCGGGATCAGAAGGAGATCCCGGTCTGCGTTGATCAGTTTCGCACAGTAGGTACCGTTTTCTTTTACGATCACCCGTCCGGCAACAGAAAGCGGACGATCAAACCATGGGGCACAGAGCATACCGCCATAGCGTTCTACGTTTAATTTGATGTAATGATCCTCTACGGCCATCTCCGGATTTTCTTTGATCTTAAAGGAAGGCGAATCACTGTGGCTTGCAATGATACGGAATCCATTTTGAAGAACTACAGATTCCGGAATGGAGAACGCAATGATAGAAGATCCGTTTCTTGTAACAAAATAATCATTACCAGGTGTTAAATTCCATGTCTGATCTTCTGACAGCTCTGTAAATCCATGTTTTGTCAGAATCTCTTTCGTAGTCTGCACTGCATGAAAGCAGCTGGGACTGTTCTCTATAAATTCCAGTAAATCTGTTGTAATTTTATTTGACATATTTTGTTTCCTCCTACATTCATAACTAATGTCTATTTTAGCACGAGGCTGCGGCGTTGAAAAGAGCCGGTGATTCTGTTACCATAAGGAATAGGTAAAACGATTTTCAGAGAAAGAAGAAGGTGAGAACAATGCGGATTTTAGTAGCAGAAGATGAAAAAGACCTGAACCGTCTGCTGAGCACCAGATTGAAAGCAGAGCATTACAGTGTGGACTCCTGTTTTGACGGACAGGAGGCGTTAGATTATCTGGAAGGGGCGCCATATGATGCGGTGGTCCTTGATATTATGATGCCGGTTCTGGACGGTCTGAGTGTCTTAAAGACGATGAGACAAAAGGGGAGTCAGACTCCGGTCTTGCTTTTGACGGCGAAGGACAGTGTGGAGGATCGTGTCCGCGGGCTGGATGCGGGAGCGAATGATTATCTGGTGAAACCGTTCGCGTTTGAAGAACTTTTAGCGCGCATCCGGGTGCTTCTGCGCAAACCAAAGGAGGCGCCGCAGACAGTCTGCAAACTGGATGATCTGGAAGTACATCTGGATACCCATCAGGTGCTGCGTGCAGGGCATGAGATCAAGCTTTCCGGAAAGGAGTTTGCGCTGCTGCGCTATCTAATCCAGAATACGGGAATTGTGCTCTCCAGAGACCGTCTGGAGCAGCATTTGTGGAATTATGATTATGCAGGCGGCTCGAATGTAATTGATGTATATATCCGTTATCTGCGTAAGAAGATTGACGAAGGGTCACAGACGAAGCTGATCCATACTGTGCGGGGTGCCGGATATGTTATGAGGGCGGAACCATGAAACGATTTTCTTTGAAATTAAAATTGACAGCGATGTATTCCTTTTTTATGGTACTGGTGACCTGTCTCTGCCTTGCAGTCCTTTTTTCTCTGAGCGGAAATGAAATCCTGACGTCTGCACAGATGCACTTAAGAGAACGTGTGCAGGAAAGTGCAGATGAAATCGAGCTGGAAGACGGGGAATTCGAAATTGATTCGGATTTTTATTCACTGGATAACAATGTATATCTGGCGCTTTATGATACAGGTGGAAACTTCTTATATGGAAAGGTTCCGCCGGGACTGGAACAGGCTCCGCAATTCGAGGATGGAAAGATTCAGACGGTGAAAAGTGGAACAGAGCAGTGGTATGTGTATGATGTGCAGTATGAAATGGAAAATGGTCAGGAATTCTATATCCGGGGTGTAGTTTCTGTTACAGAGACACAGAAGGAGTTTTTGATCGCAGTCCGATTTGCGGTGATTTTACTGCCTTTGACTGTGATTTTAACGGCGCTGATCGGGTATCGTTTGATCAGGCGAACGCTTCTTCCGGTACGCAGATGACAGAGACCGTACAGGAGATTCAAAAAGACGGAGATTTAAGCCGCAGGATCGGAGTCAGTCAGGATACCGGGAAAGACGAATTTTATCAGCTGGCAGGAACATTTGACGGTATGCTGGAAAGTCTGGAACAGGCGTTTCTCAGGGAACGGCAGTTTACATCGGACGTTTCCCATGAGCTGCGAACACCGGTCAGTGTGATTCTGGCACAGTGCGAGGCATCTCTGAATCGCACAGATTTGTCAGAAGAGCAGAGGAAAGAAATTCTTCTGATCCGGAAAAAAGCAGGAGAAATGTCTCAGATGATCTCTCAGCTTCTGTTATTGTCACGGGCAGATCAGGGGCGGCAGCAGTTAAATAAAGAAGAGATCAATATTAGTGAATTGACAGAAATAATTGTGGAAGAACAAAAGATGCTGGCGCAGAGGCGTAAAATTGAGGTTCATACAGAGATAGAACCAGACATCACAGGCTATCTGGATGAATCCTTTTATATCCGTATGTTGGATAATCTGATTTCGAATGCAGTTTCTTACGGAAAAGAAGGTGGGAATATTAAAGTGACACTTCATCAGATTCCGTCAGGGGTACAGGGAACGGTAGAAGATGACGGAATCGGAATCAGCAGAGATGATCAGGTGCATATATGGGAGCGGTTTTACCGGGTGGATGCCTCACGAACTGGAAAGGAAGAAGGTTCGCACTCCGGCCTTGGACTTTCATGGTAAAATGGATCGCACAGGCACATGGAGGGAATGTCCGGGTGGAGAGTGAGCTCGGAAAAGGCAGCTGCTTTACATTTGAGTTAAAATTCTAATCTTATTTTAATCTTCATGGAATATATTATCCTTACAAACAAAGAATAACAGTGTAGAAATGCAGTTGATAGAAAGAGAGGAATTAAAATATGATGAAGAAAAGATATTTTGCAGCGGCAGCAGTATGTGTGATGGCAATGAGTATGTTTACAGGATGTGCAGGAAATGATGGAAAGGATATCGGAAAAGATGCAGCGAAAACAGCAGCATTTTCAGATGCAGGTGTAACAGAAGACGAAATCACAAGGCTGAAAGTAAGCAAGGATCACGATGACGGAAGAAGCGTTTATGAGGTTGATTTTACAGTTGCATCCACAGGGGAAGAATATGATTATGAGATTTCAGCAGAAGATGGAAGCATACTTCAGGTTGACAAAGAGATGGAGAAGGGAAGTGTGAGTACGACGCAGAATCAGGATCAGAACGCTTCTGAAAATTCCACACAGCAGGGAAGCAGTAACACAGCAGATCAGACAGAGGCAGCAATTTCAGAGGAAGAAGCAACAAACCTTGCGTTGGAAAGAGTGCCGGGGGCATCTGCACAGGATTTGAGAATTCAGTTGGAGTTTGACGATGGAGTTCAGAAATACGAAGGCGACATTATTTATGACGGAAAAGAATATGATTTTGAAATTGACGCCAACACAGGAACATTTCTGGAATGGAGTGAAGAACGGGTTGGATAAGGGAAAGGATAAAAAGAAATGACAGGATTAAGTACACTATGTTATATCGAAAAAGACGGAAAATATCTGATGCTGCATCGCACAGTAAAAAAGAATGATGTCAATAAAGATAAATGGATTGGTGTGGGCGGACATTTTGAGGCAGACGAAAGTCCGGAGGAATGTCTGCTGCGGGAAGTGAAAGAGGAGACAGGATACACTCTGACTTCCTGGAAATATCGTGCGATCGTGACATTTGTGTCAGGTGACGGTGTGACAGAGTATATGTCCTTATTTACAGCAGATGGATTTACAGGAGAACAGATTGCCTGTGATGAGGGAGAACTTAGGTGGGTAGATAAAAAAGAAATTGACCGACTCAATCTATGGGAAGGGGATAAAATATTCTTCCGACTCCTGGAGGAATCGGAAGAATTCTTTTCTCTGAAACTGATCTATGATGGAAACGGAAAGCTATTGAAAGCGATGCTGAATGGAAAACCGATGAATTAGATCAGGTAACAATACATGACAATAAAGTGGCAGGCACTTCCGGCCATAACAAAAAGATGAAAAATCTCGTGGCTTCCGAAATTCTTATGTTTACTATTGAAGATCGGAAGCTTTAATGCGTAGATAATACCGCCGATTGTGTAGATGATTCCCCCTGCTAAAAGCCAGCCAAATGCCGCCGGCGATAATGAGTAGAAAATCTGTGTGAAAGCCAGTACGCAGATCCATCCCATTCCGATATAGAGAATGGAAGATACCCATTTCGGGCAATAGACAGAAGGCCTTGATCAGAATTCCTACAATAGCGATCCCCCAAACAATGGAAAGCAGAATCAGTCCGGTACGTCCTTTCAAAGTGATCAGACAGATTGGAGTATAGCTTCCGGCAATAAGGATAAAGATCATCATATGATCGATCTTTTTCAATATCGTATTTACTTTTGCAGAAATATCAAATGTATGGTAGGTCGTGCTGGCAGCATACAGCAGGATCAGGCTGATCGCATATACGGCAAGGGAAATGAGAGATACCCTGCCCGGTTCATGGGCTGCCTTTATCAACAGAGGAATCGCGCCGCAGATTGCCATAAGCATACCAATAAAATGTGTGATCGCGCTGCCGGGGTCTTTTAAATGTTGTGTTTTGTTCATTGATATCTTCCTCCTTAAAACTTGAAAATCACATGTAGTTTTCAAAACTACATTAAGTATATGTGTATATTACACCTTGTATTCCTTGAATGCAAGTGATTTTAAAAAATTTTTATAATCAAAGAAATTTTGACAGAAAAGGAAAATTCTGATATGATAATTCAGATTGTATTGTGGGACTGTTATACAGTCCCCTATTTTTGTTTTGAGAAAAGGAGATTTATGGAAGAATTAAAATTTGAAGAGTTAGAGTTGTGTCCTGAAATATTAAAAGCAGTAAAACATATGGGATTTGAAGAGGCATCACCGATTCAGTCCAAAGCAATTCCTGTGATCATGAGCGGAAAAGATGTGATCGGACAGGCGCAGACAGGAACCGGAAAAACAGCAGCCTTTGGAATCCCGCTTCTGGAAAAGATTGATCCGAAGAATAAAAAACTTCAGGCGATTGTTCTTTGTCCGACAAGAGAGCTGGCAATCCAGGTTGCAGAAGAAATCAGAAATCTTGCAAAATATATGCATGGGATAAAAGTTCTGCCAATCTATGGAGGACAGGAGATTGTAAAACAGATCCGTTCTCTGAAAAGCGGCACACAGCTTGTGATCGGAACACCGGGACGTGTGATGGATCATATGCGCCGCAAAACTATGAAAATGGATCATGTGTATACGATTGTGCTGGATGAGGCGGATGAGATGCTCAACATGGGATTCCGTGAGGATATTGAGACAATTTTGGAAGGAATTCCACAGGAACACCAGACAGTACTTTTTTCTGCGACAATGCCAAAGGCAATCTTAGAGATCACAAAACAGTTCCAGACAAATGCGGAACTGGTGAAGGTGACGAAGAAAGAGCTCACCGTTCCGAACATTGAACAGTTTTACTATGAAGTGAAACCGAAGAATAAAGAGGAAGTGCTTTCCCGTCTTCTGGATATTTATACACCGAAACTCTCCGTTGTATTTTGTAATACGAAGAAACAGGTAGATCTGCTTGTGAATGGACTGCTAGGAAGAGGATATTTTGCGGCAGGACTTCATGGAGACATGAAGCAGGCACAGAGAGACCGTGTGATGCAGGGATTCCGTTCCGGAAAGACAGATATTCTTGTGTGTACAGACGTAGCAGCAAGAGGAATCGATGTGGATGATGTGGAAGCGGTATTTAATTATGATCTTCCGCAGGATGATGAATATTATGTGCACCGTATCGGAAGAACCGGACGTGCCGGACGCGTGGGACGTTCGTTCTCTTTTGTTTCCGGAAGAGAAGTCTATAAGCTGAAGGAGATTCAGCGGTACTGCAAGACGAAGATCTATGCGCAGAAGGTTCCGTCTTTGAACGATGTTGCCAATACAAAGATGGAAAATGTGCTGGAAGAGATCGAACAGATCATCGAAAATGAAGATCTGACAAAATTCCTTCAGATCATTGAAGAACGTGTCAATGAATCCGATTATACTGCAATGGATCTGGCAGCAGCATTTTTGAAATACTGTTCCGGACAGCAGGAGACAGAAGAAAAAGATATGGAATTTGGTGATACCGGGGCAGAAGAAGCTGGAATGGTTCGTCTATTTATTAATATCGGTAAGAAAAACAAAGCAAAACCGGGAGATATCGTGGGCGCAATTGCCGGTGAAAGTGGAATTCCGGGAAAACTGATCGGAACGATCGATATGTTTGATAAGTATACATTTGTAGAAGTTCCGAGAGAATATGCACGAGATGTACTCAATGCAATGAATCATACGAAAATCAAAGGAAAATCTGTTGCGGTAGAGCCGGCAAATCAGAAATAATCAAACTGGACTGGTTAAAAACACAATAACTGGACATTTTCATCTATCCACTCTGGTGGTAGGATAAGACCATCAAAAATGAAAAGAGGGAAAACGATGGAAAAGAGAAAGCAGACAGTAGTAAAACTGGCACAGACAGCACTTTTGGCGGCACTTTGCTTTGTATCATTTACATTTTTGCAGATTAAGATCCCGATGCCGGGTGGAGATGCCACATCCCTTCATATCGGGAATGCATTTTGTGTTCTGGGAGCATTGCTCTTAGGCGGTTGGTACGGCGGACTGGCCGGCGCAATCGGGATGACGATCGCAGATGTTCTGGATCCGATTTATATCGTGGGAGCACCAAAGACATTTGTGTTGAAGCTCTGTATTGGTCTGATCGTAGGACTTGTGGCACATCGTATCGGGAAAATTAATGAAAGTACAGATAAGAAATATGTATTCCGCTGGAGTGTCCTTGCATCCGTTGCAGGACTGGGATTTAACGTGATCGCGGATCCATTGGTAGGATATTTTTACAAACAGTATATTTTAGGACAGCCGCAGCAGATGGCAGAAGTACTTGCAAAATGGAGTACAGCAACCACATTTGTGAATGCAGTCGTATCTACGATTCTGGTGGCAGTTCTGTATAATGCACTGCGTCCGGTGTTGTTAAAAAGCGGGATGCTGCAGATTGTAAGAAAAACAGAAGAAGTCAAAATTTGAAATAGAGAAATGTGAAACCCTGGATGGAGAAATCAGATGAATTTCTTCATCTGGGGTTTTCTATTGCTTCTAAATATTGTTTTTATCATCCGATTCCAATAAAATAATGGGCAGACAAGAGGTGGAATAAGGATAAGAAAAATTATTTTTAGGCACACCGACTATGGTTTAGCCGGTGTGCGGTTGTTAGTGACCAGAGTAAGTAAAAATTGCGGTGTAATATTCCACATCTTCAGAGGCTATGGACTCATTTCCTTCGTAAGGGCCATAGTATTTATAAGCACGGTCATCACGACCGGTGATATATACAAGCAAATCATCGGATGCATCTGTCAGATCCAATCTTTGCATAAATGTTTCATGCATCTGTTTGGCCGAGTTTGTAAGACCGATATCCTCAAGTTTGCGAGCCATTTGGTCTACTACATTTTTCATCTCGGCGAGTTGGGATTCGGAATAAACATCCCCGGTGGGAGTACTCGCTTTATCCACTATGAAGCAGATAGGTTCCTGAGTTCCGGTGTATTCTTGGAATGAGCGATCATATGTTAAAATGTGAGTTTCTGCAATTGTCCAGGCTGTTCTATACTGATATCGGTAAATACTAATGCAAATATATGTTTTATCTTTATCTTCTTTTAAAAATACTCCATTTTCCGTAATACTACCGCCGATATCAACAGGGTCAGCAAATGTTTTATACTCAGCAGTATTTTTTATAGTACCATCCTCATGTTCGTACATACGAAGTATAAGCTGCTTCTGAGGAGTTTGTACTCCACTGTTATTATTTGCATATGGTTCCAGAAAAACGGCAAGAAGTTCATTTTCTCCATCATGATCAAAGTCCAAAATACTGTAGTTCAAAAGACCGTGTATTTCTTTTTCCCATGTTAAAAAACGCTCATGTTCCATAGTATCAATTTGATAGGTTCCGTCATCTATTGTTCCATAAGAGGGAATCATTGTCTCATTTACATACTTTTCCCAATCATATGGAGTTTCCTTATTTTGAAAAGATGCAAAGAGACCACCACCTATGGTAACAGCTGCTGTAATTCCCAAAATGATTTGGTGATGAAGCCTTTAGTAGCAGTTAGAGATGCGGTGGTTGGTTTTACATTGTTGAGGGCGGTTGGTTTATCTGCCATTGATAATGCCTGCCAGATCTCACTAGAAAGCGTGGGTGGTATTGGTGGAGTAGCTGCATTTTTGAAAAGGCAGAGGAAAAATGGAAGTGGTGCAAGACCATAAAGCTTAGTTCCTCTTTTTTCCAGTTCTCTGACTTGCAGTTCAATTTTTTTTCGTCCGTAAGCAAGCCTCGATTTCACGGTGTTTTCTGAACAATTGAGCAAGTGGGCAATCTCTTTTATGGACATTTGCTCATAGTAATACAAGGCGATTGGAACTCGTTGTTCTTCTGATAGAGAATTGAGAATGTTGTCTATCAGACGAGCTGTTTCTTTTTGATCAATGGCTATTTCTGGAATATTTTCAATTCTATCATCTTCAAAATCCAATATTTCATCAGAATTGGAATAAGTGATAGAAGAGAAAGCAATAGATTTTGTTTTTCTTAAATAGTCAATTGTATGATTATGTGCAATTCTTTTCATCCAGGAACAATACTTTTCAGGATTTTTTAATTGTGATAAATTGTTGAATCCTTTGATAAAACTGTCCTGGACCAGGTCAAGAACAGTGTCCGGATCTTTTATCATAGCATGTACAGTGTAATATACGTTGCTGTATGCGATATGATAAAGTGATTCAATAGCAGACTGATCATTAGAAATAGCCTGTTGGATCAATTCAGGAGTGGCTTGTAAATATGTACCACAGTTTGGACATAGAGTGATTTCATCGTTTACCTTTTCTCCGCATTTATAACAGTTCATAAGTTCTCCTTCCCATAGCATAGTGTATTTCTGTTAACGTTTGTCAGGTGTTTCATTTTCTTCATTAAGGATTTTTAAAATTTGTTGTAAGAGCTTTTTTGCGGTTTCGGAATCTAGTTGTCCGCTTTCTACTAATTGCAAAAAGTATTGTAAAATAGTCATCCTTCATTCCTATTACCTCCGTTCTATAATGATGACGATAGATGTTGGCAACAGGTTTTAAAAAGTAAATTATTTTAATGTTAGTATACTGCATGTTATGCTGTATAAGATATTAAAATAATAGCATAATGTGCTGTAGAATAACAACAGAACATTTGCAGGAGGATTGATATTGAAGAATGAACTTGATTATACCAAATTGGGGGAGCGACTAAAAGAAGCACGTATAAAAAAACACATGACGCAAGAGGAATTGAGCGAAAAAATTGATTCTGCCACAAGTTCTATTTCCCATCTGGAAAATGGCACACATAGTCCTTCGCTCAAAACACTGATAAAGATTTGCAATGTTTTAGAAATAGGGATTGATGCACTTCTTTGTGACAGTCTTTCGGCGATATCCTCGTCCTATTTAGACAAAGATTTTGAAAAGTTGTTATCTGATTGTACAGTGCAAGAGAAAAAATTATTGCTCAGAATATTAGAGGTGACGAAAAAACAATACGGGAACAAAAATAGCTGTGGAGTATGCCTCACAGCTATTTGTTCCTGTATTGCTTTTTTTAACTATGTATGCTAAATTTGTATTATTAAGCAATATATGCTAAATAATAATATAAAAAAGATGGGAAATTATAAAACCTCGGAAAAGAATGATACGTCTAAGAGGATGTAATCATAAAAATACAATAATACAAAAGGAGAAAAGGGTATGAAAAAAATAGTGAAAAGAGCGGGGCTTATTTCAGGAATTATTTTAAGTGCATTCGTAATAGGAGGTTGTGGGAAAACGGTTGATCTAAACGATTGTGTAGAGGTGAAAGTTTCCGGAATTGATGGGAAAGGAAAAGCTGAGGTCACAGTTGATTATGACAAGATGGAAACTTTGCTTGCAAAAGAATTGAATATTGAGGTGAAAGATAAGGATATAGAAAATATAGAAGATTTGGGAAGTGCGGTAGATGGATTATCGAAGATAGATCAGGCAGAAAATTGTGTTAATTTTCAGGTGCAGCCGGCAGATAATTTAAAAAATGGAGATAAAATAACAGTAAAATCAATAATTGATGAGGAAAAAGCAAAAGAATTAGGTATTAAATTTAAATTTAGTGAAATAAAAAAGGAAGTCAGTGGATTGCAGACAGCAATTGTTATCAGTCAAGAAGAGTTATTTAAGGATGTGATTGTAGAATTTACAGGTGCATCACCAGATGCCGCAGTACAAATCAGAAATATGTCTAAAGACAAGATTTTGTCAGAAATAAGCTTTCAGGCAGATAAAACAAGTGATATACAAAAAGGAGACACGGTTACTGTGACCGCAACAATTCCAAGCGAATTGGAAGAGCAGGGATATGTATTTGAGAATACAAGCAAAGAATATAAGGTGGAAAAAGTAGACTCCTATGTGCAAAAGTTTGAAGATTTGCCAGAAGAAGATTTAAAGAAAATAATGAATCAGGCAAAGATATGGTAGAAGCTAATTTAAAAACCGGTAAATTAAGTACGTCCTTTTACAAAGGGAATGAACTGGCTGGTACAATGGAACGGTTTGATTCAATTAGTGAGCCACAATTAGAGAAGTCATATTTTTGCCATATGAAAGACGGGATTACATCCTTGTGGGAAACTAAGAATAAGATGTATATCACGTATTCTTTTAACGTGACGGGAATGCACATGTTTGGTCCGAAAGAAGATTACCAGAACTGTTATATTCGCATTGCCTGTGAAGATTTGATATTAACGAAAGAGGGAGATTTACAATTTGATATAGGAACTATGAAATTTTCAAATGGATATGCCTATTTCGATTCATTCTACACACAGGAGATAGCGAGTCTGAAAGATAACTATGAAATTGAAGAAATAGATCTTTCTTCATATCAGCAGTAGTGAGAATAATTCTGGAATAGAAAAATGAAAGAAGAAAAGTTTAAGAATAACATTTTATGGTACAATTTTACTTTATGTATTCTTGTTGTGTGCATTCATGCACAGAATATGCATATTTTTATAGAACCAGTAGCGTGGATTAATCATGCAATCAGTTTTTTGGTTGAGAGAATTGCGTGTCTGGCAGTTCCGGGATTTTTTATGTGTTCAGGATATCTGTTTTATAGGAATTTGACATGGAAAAAAGTTACAGAAAAACTAAAACGAAGAGTGTTTAGTCTTGTCATTCCGTTTTTGATATGGAATCTTTTATACTATATTTTGCATTTTGTAGCACGGAGAATTCCGTATTTTGGACAATTATTCGATACCACAGTACCGTTTTCGTTACAGGAATTCATAAATGCAGTATTTTGCTACAAATATAATCCAGTATTTTGGTTTATGTTATATTTGATTTTGTTTTCATTTATGAGTCCGATTATTTATGGAATTTTGCGGCAGAAATGGGTGGGATTATTTGTAGTAATACTGGTTCTGGTCATCAATTTTTCGGAAGTACTTGTATCTTATATTCCAGTGAAAACAGGTGATATTTTGGGATGGAGTTTCTACTATTTGACAGGTGGATATATTGGAATTCACTGGACAGAAATTGTAATGCCAAAGAAGAAGTATTTACCTGTAGTGATTTTGGGGATTGGTATGTGTTTCAGCTTTGTATTATCTTTTGTCTACGGGGAGAATGGATGGATTTATATATATAAAATGTGTGGGGCTGCTTTTTTATGGTACTTCATTTCAGCAATAGAGTTGGCACAAGCTCCGGGATGGATGAAAAATACATTTGTTATTTACGCAGTTCATCAGATAATGGCACTTTTTATTAATAAACTAACCAATTTGCTTTTTGGAAATAGTATGTATGTAGGTGGAATTATATTTCTGTTCATACCTGTTGTGGTAGTAGTATTTTGTTATTTTATGGAATTATTTATGAAAACATATTTTCCGACTGTGTGGAAGATAATATCTGGGAGAAGATGAGTCTCAAAATCAAAACCCCCAGGAGAATCTCAATCAACATGATTCTCCTGGGGGTTATTTTACTTAAGCATGAATCGTAGTTCCGGTCTTACCCTTGAGTGCATCATTGATCTTGTCATAAGATGTGATCAGAGCGGTACGTCCTTCCCTTTCTTCTACAAATTCAACGGCAGCCTGGAATTTCGGGAGCATGTTGTAGACTCCGAAATGTCCCTGTTCCATATATTCTTTTGCCTGTGCAGCTGAGATTTCTCCCAGTTTTTCTTCGTTGTCTTTTCCGAGATTGATACATACCTGCTCTACACTTGTCAGGATGATCAACTGATCGGCATCCACACCTTCTGCAAGTTTTCCGGCAGTCAGGTCTTTTTCAATGACTGCGCTGGCGCCTTTTAAGTGATTATCCTGTTCCAGTACAGGGATTCCGCCTCCACCGGCAGCGATTACGACCTGATCAGCATCCAGAAGTGCGTTGACTGCATCCAGTTCCACGATCTTCACAGGATGCGGAGCGGAAACGACTCGTCGGAATCCTTTTCCGGCTTCTTCGATCACATAATTTCCTTTTTTACGCTCTTCGTTGGCTTCTTCTGCGCTCATGTAACGTCCGAGAACTTTGGTTGGTGTATAGAAAGCCTCGTCATAAGGATCTACGATAACCTGTGTCAATACAGTGCTGACTGTACGGTAGATTCCGCGGTTCATCAGTTCTTCCCGGATTCCGTTCTGGAGATCGTATCCGATATAGCCCTGGCTCATGGCAGAACATACAGACATCGGTGCAGCTGTATAATTTTCATGACGCTGTCCGAATTCATTCATGGCAGTGTGGATCATCCCTACCTGTGGAGCATTGCTGTGGGTGATCGCAACCTGAAATCCGGCTTCGATCAAATCTGCGATTACTTTTGATGTATTTTTTACTGCGACTTTCTGCTCCGGCAATGTAGTTCCAAGAGCACGGTGTCCCAGTGCAACGACAACTCTTTTCTTCATAGTCATATCCCTTTCGTTAAATAATTGTGATGAGTAAATTATATTATTTTTCGTACAAAAAAGCAACGTTATTCCACGCAGAAGTTGTGGATTATCGATAAAAGGCAAAGAAGACATCCAGCAACATCAGCATTCCCAGCAGAACACATACGCAAAGCAGGAACCAGAGCGGGATTTTTCTGGTAACCTGTTTCCATTTTGGTGCGATGAAATACTGGCAGGTGCATCCGATCAGTCCCAGGAACACGGCATCCGCAAAAAACGGAGGCAGCAGAGATGGACGAAAGTATTGAGAAATTTTGTGCAGGTCTGCGTGCCAGATCATCTGGACTGTAAAATCTGAAAGGTATCCAATCACAGAGTATAATAACCCGTTCATACAGAATGCCAGAATCGGATTTTTTGCAAATCGGTGCAGCATCGTTACGCTGAGAACACCGCAAATTCCATAAAGAGGAATCCATGGACCAAGCAGAATACTACGGTTCAAAAAGACCCCTTCCATTGTGAGATAGCTCAGTGTTTCCAGAATCCATCCAAGAATGGAAAACAGAAAGAACAGCGAGGCCAGTGTCAGCGGGTGATAGAAACCGGTCGGAGCCAGAGGCTGATGCACAGCACGGACCGGCGGCTGGACAGAAAACAGAAAGGCCGGATACTGATGTGGTTCAAAATAGGCAATCTTTGTATAAGGTCCTTCGGAATCGTCATAAAGCGCTTTGCGGATCAGTAGCTCGTCATCAGAAAGCTCCTGTTCCAGAAGTGGATCATTAAACAGTTCGTAACGGGGAGCGCGGGACCGGATATAATTTTTTCGCAGGGTCATATATAATTCAGCATCGGTGGCTGTCTGATAAGGATTGACAAACAGAAAATCCAGAATACCGAATGTAAGGAGAGAAAGAATGCTCCATCCGATAAAAGACAGATGCAGAAGAAACATCCGCCATTTGTTTCCGCGCATCAGCTGTCTGGATAAAAAGAATGCATCCTTTCGTCCCATCGTCGGGTTCTCAGCCAGTATATAAGGAATCATGCTGTATTCGTACTTTTTGATGATGCCGCCGATGAACGTCAGGTTCCAGAAAGTCTGAAAAACACAACGGCAGGTCATGATCCATGCAGGGTGGGAAAAGAAGTTCACTTTGTAAAGAAAGAAAAGCTTACTGATCGTTGTCTGCTGATAAGTGCGTGCCTCCAGAAAGAAACGGGCTTCTCCGACAAGCAGCACGTTTTGAATGAAGACAGTGTAGAGAAAAGAGAGCAATACCCCCAGGAGAAGCAGAAAAAACGAGGTGGAAAACGGATCAAGGAAGGCCTCGTTGACAGTCTTTAAAGTGGCAAAGATAAAAGATCTTCCACTGGTATATATATTGAGGATGTGTTCGAACAGAGTTGCCAGTGGTGCACCGGAAAACGAAATCTGAAATACGTGCTGCAGCGTGTCTGTTGCGATCGAGGAATTGGAGGCATCTGGAAAATTCAGATGTGTCTGAACAAAAATTGTTTGCAGTCCCGGGCGAAACTGCCGGAAAATAAAAGTGGAAGATGCAAATGAGGTCGTTAAAAATGCGATCAGAAAACAGACAGATACCATTTTCTGATAGTTGCTCTTTAGTGATTTTTTTGCCTGATGTTTCAGATGTTTTCTTGTCCACATAACAGGATTCCTCCGATTCTGATGATAGACCTATTATAGTTGCTTCACGCCAGACTGTCAAAGAAGATTTGCACCTTGTCAACAGAACCTGAAATCTGCTAAAATTTAGATTGCTGTGAACAGTAACCATAGAACAAGGAGGATGAAAAGTTGAGAAAATTGATTCCTTATTTGAAAAACTATAAAAAGGAAAGTATTATCGGACCGCTGTTTAAACTTTTAGAGGCGGTATTTGAATTGATTGTGCCATTAGTCACTGCAAGAATTGTTGATATCGGAATTCAGAACCGGATATCCCGTATATCTGGAAGATGGCGGCATTGCTGGTGGCGTTTGGTGTAATGGGACTTTTGTGTTCCCTGCTGGCGCAGTATTTTGCGGCAAAAGCAGCTGTCGGTTTCGGAACAGAACTTCGGCATGATCTGTTCTGCCACATTGAACAGCTTTCTTATGCGGCAGTAGATAAGGCTGGCAGCGCCACGCTGGTTGTCAGGATCACAAGTGATATCAATCAGGTACAGTCCGGTGTCAATCTGGTGCTTCGTCTGTTCCTGCGATCGCCGTTTATTGTGGTAGGTGCAATGGTCATGGCATTTACGATCAATGTAAAGACCGCATTGATCTTTGTCGTGACAGTTCCGCTTCTGGCGCTTGTGATCTACGGTATTATGATCGTGACGATCCCGCTGTATAAAAAAGTACAGAAAGCACTGGATCAGGTGCTTGTCTCTACCAGAGAAAATCTGGCGGGAATCCGTGTGATCCGTGCGTTTTGTACACAGAAGAAAGAGCAGGAAGAGTTTGATACAAAGAGTGAGATACTGATGAAGCTACAGTTTCTGACCGGACGGATTTCAGCGCTGTTGAATCCGATGACATATATTATCGTCAACGCCGGGATTATTGCGGTTGTCTGGTATGGGGGCGGACAGGTATATGAAGGGCTGCTGACACAGGGAGAGGTAATCGCCCTGGTCAATTATATGTCCCAGATTCTTCTGGCGCTGGTGGCGCTGGCGAATCTGATTGTTTCCTTTACAAAAGCAGTAGCATCTGCAGCCCGTCTGAATGAGGTGTTTGCACTCAGATCCGAGCTTGTGGACGGAGAGTGGGAGAAAGCAGAGGCGAAAGCGGAAGCCGTGAAAGTAAAGATGGAACACGTGACATTCTGCTATCCGGGCAGTCAGGAGTCGGCGCTGGAGGATATTTCTTTTACCGCGAAAGCAGGAGAGACGATTGGAATCATTGGAGGGACAGGTTCCGGCAAGACAACTCTGGTCAATCTCATTCCCCGGTTTTATGATGTGACAGAGGGAAAAGCCGAAATCGATGGACTGGAGATTTCAAAATACCGGACAGAGGCTCTGCGAAAACAGATCGGAGTGGTTCCGCAGAAGGCAGTGCTGTTTTCCGGTACCATAAAGAGTAATCTTCAAATGGGAAATGAGCAGGCATCTGAACAGGAGATGTATGCAGCATTAAAAACCGCACAGGCTTTGGAGTTTGTGGAGGAGAAGCCGGGAAGGCTGAATGCTCCTGTCAGTGAAGGCGGAAAAAACCTGTCGGGAGGGCAGAGACAGAGGCTGACGATTGCAAGAGCACTGGTGAAAAATCCACAGATACTGATTCTGGATGACAGTGCATCTGCGCTTGATTTCGCTACAGATGCGGCACTTCGAAAAGCATTGTCCCAGGATACGGAAAATATGACAGTATTTCTGGTATCGCAGAGGGCTTCTTCTGTTATGCATGCCGATAAGATCCTGGTATTGGATGACGGAAAGATGGCAGGATACGGCAATCATGAAGAGCTGCTTGGAGCGTGCGGGGTCTATCAGGAAATCTGTCGGTCTCAGTTTTCGAAAGAGGAGGGGGTTCAGTATGCATAAAAAGAAAAAAAGTGTATGGAAAAGATACTCTGGCTGATTCGGCCTATCTGCATTTTTTTGATGCTATCATTCGTATTTGCGGGTATTTCCGCGTTGCTGACATTGTATGCTCCGATTCTGATCGGTAATGCTGTGGATCTGATTATTGGAAAGGAAGTGTGGATTTTGACGCGATCGGCAGGATTCTGTTCAGGCTGGCAGGGATTATTGTTATAACAAGCGCTGCGCAGTGGCTGATGAATCTGTGCAA